>Ga0209958_1000285_pt1 | contig 127750 bp, 118 predicted proteins | sample ThiBio_inoc_plan_FD_183942 | JGI IMG/M metagenome (GOLD analysis project Ga0209958, IMG submission 183942) | Wastewater bioreactor microbial communities from Cape Town, South Africa - Thiocy_inoc_plan (SPAdes) | ecosystem: Engineered > Bioremediation > Thiocyanate > Unclassified | place: South... | reverse complement strand
ACATTGCGCATGAGACGCGCCGCATTGCCAAGTCACTTGGGCTGAAGCCGATCAATACGCCGGTGTGCAGCCCGCAGAGCAACGGCATGGCCGAGAGCTTCGTGAACACCTTCAAGCGCGACTACATGAGCCGTATGGACCTGCGTGACGCGCCGACGGTGCTGGCGCAATTGCCGGGTGCGTTCGAGCACTTCAACGAAATCCACCCACATTCAAGTTTGAAGATGATGTCGCCCAGGGAGTTCCGACGACGGCAGAATCACCCCGCCCATCAGGGCTAACTTAGCGACTGGACGGTGTCCGGAACTACGGGGGCAAGATCAGCGGATTTCCAGGGCGGTAACAGAGGCGGGATCAAACACAATGCCGTCGTCCACCGCGACGGCGGCAATTTCGCGGAAAACCTGCGCGACCGATTCCAGATCGCTCGCGCCGAAGCCCAGCAGATCGGCATCGCGCGTGGCCCGGTGCGGCATGTCATACCAGAGCGTGAACAGCAGCGCACCTTTCAGCAGAAAACGGTCCGCGTGCGGCGATTGCGTCAGGCGGTAGAGGATACGCTCCAGCGCGAAGCGCACCAGCACCTGATTGAAGTCCACGCCCTGCGCCTTGGCGACGTTCAGCAGACGGGCGCGGACGGAGGCGGCCAGATGTGGACTCATTCGACGACCTCCAGATACGGGCGCATCACGTTGGCCACGCGGCAAACCTTCGCGTAGCGCCACAGATCATCCGCCGATGCCTTGCGCTTGGCACGAACATCCTTCAGCGCCTCCAGCGCCACGTCCAGGCCGATCTTGTTGCGGTGCTTGAAGCAGTCCACGACCGTTTTGGCTGCACCATAGACTCGCAGCTTCACACCGTCGCGTAGGTGTTCCTCGATGCCCGCCGTGTAGACGGCGCCTGTCATCTGAACCATCTTGACCGGCGGGTAGTCGATGCGGGGCACGTGGCTGCCGCGCGGCATGGCGATCCAGACTTGCCGTGGAAGCTGAGTGGTCAGTTCATGGAACTGGAGTGCAGTCAGCAGGCAGAACACGGCCTGTGGAGCCTTCCTGGCGACGGTCGTGAGGCTTTCGTGCTCCGACCCAGGATGACTGGGCAGGCGGTAGAGGCCGCGCCCAACCTTGTTCAGCAAGCCAGCGGCAGTCAGGCGCGTCAGGAGAACCCGGGGCGCTTCGATGGCGCTCAGATCGCTGGCGCGCAGCAGCCCCTTCTGGCCGACCAGATCAAGGACGCGTTGGGTATGGGTGTCGGCGAGCATGGTGGGAGTTTGTTCCGTTTATTCGTTCAATGCAATAATTCGACGAAAAATAGGAACAATCTGTGGCGATTCGATAGATGTGAAGTGTCAAGAGGTTCTTTCGAGAAATCGAGAGACGAGAGATGGGGGCAGCCAAGTTGATGCCGTGGTGCGGGCGATGCCAGTTGTAGAAGTGATTCCACAGGGGCAAGGTCGCACGACGCTGGTCTGAGTTGGCATAGGTGTGGCCGTAGGCCCACTCACGCAGCGCGGACTGGATGAAGCGCTCGGCCTTGCCATTGGTCTGTGGTCGGTAGGCCCTGGTGAACTTCTGGGTGATGCCCAGTTCCAGGCAGGCCTGCCCGAACAAGCCCGAGCGGAACGACATGCCGTTGTCGGTCAGCACGCGTTGGATGGGCACGCCCAGGCCGGTGAAGTAGGCCACACCGCTCCGCGACGGACATTGCCAACTCGGGCATTCCGGTGAAAGTGGGCATGGCGCTGACGGCGCACAAGACCGTGGCGATGTTCATGCGCTACGTCCACACCGAGGATGCTCCAGTGCGCGAAGCGGCCGAGCTGGTGGCGAACCGGCGCAAGACGGTGGTGGCGGGAAAGCGTCCTGGCCGGACGGCTGGGGAGGCGGTGGCGGCTCCGGCGTGAGGTTTCCGGGCCTGCAAATGAAATCCCCGGCTCTAGGTGTGAAGGCCCAATAGGTTGTTGCGGGTGTTCACCCGGAGAGGTTTTGAGAGACTGGAAATTGCCAAACCCCCAGTCCACTCAAGTTTCCAAACTGGATGAACACCCATAAGAATGCCCGATTGACCTACCTGCGCCGTCTGGAGATGGTCCAAGACATCACAGAACGTGGTGCGAGTGCATCAGAAGTAGCCCGCCGACACGGCGTCAGCGCGGTCACAGCCCGCAAGTGGCTGGCCCGCTACCTGGCCGACGGCGCCACAGGTCTGCTGGACAAGTCCTCACGCCCCCAGCGCTCCCCGCGCAGCATCGAGCCCCACGTGGCGCTGGCCATCGTGGAACTGCGGCGCAATCTGTACCTTCAGGCGCGCATCGCCTCGTACATGGGCGTGTCCAGGGCCACCGTCAGCCGCGTGCTGCGCCGAGCCGGTCTATCACGCTTGAGCGACCTGCGTTCCGACGAGCCCGTGCAACGCTACGAGCGCGAGCACCCTGGCGAGCTGCTGCACATCGATATCAAGAAGCTCGGGCGCTTCGACAAGGTCGGCCACCGCATCACCGGCGATCGAACGTAGCGGGCCCGCAACATCGGCTGGGACTTCGTCTTCGTGGCCGTGGACGACCACAGCCGCCTGGCCTTCACGCAGGTGTATCCGGACGAGATCCGGTTCAGCGCCGAGGCATTCCTGCGCGCCGGTGCCGGATGCCGTGCGTGCCCACGTGCGTAGCGCCCGCCGCCTTGAGCGCGCGGCTCCAGCCGCCGTAGTACTCGCCATGGGTCAGGTGCCGATTCAGATGCCGCGGAGATGGCAGCACGTAGGGGCAGTTCTCCCGGCGCGGCGCCGTCGAAAGCAGCCGGTAGGCTTCCTCGCTCAAGGGTTTGGACATGCCGCCGGTCTTGCTGTCCGGCCAGATCACGCGCCGGTTCTCCAGATCCACCCAATCCCATTGCAGCGAAACAATCTCGGAGAGACGCGCCGCGAACTCGAATTGCAGCCGGATCGCCAGCGGGATGACATAGTTTTCCAGCCCCTCGGCCTCGATCTGGTCAAGCTGCCGGAACAGCTTGCCCATTTCTTCGTCGCTGATGAGGTGGGTGGCCTTGCCGTTGGGGTACATCGGGACGTGGCGGCACGGGTTGGTGCCGTCCGGCCGGTAGCCCCACACCTCGGCCAGGTTGAACATCTTGCGCATGACGCTGAAAGAGGTATTGGCGTCTGCTGGCTTGTGTGCCATCTTTTTCATCATTGCGGCCACGTCCGGGCGCTTCACGTCCTGCACCTTCATGCGGCCCAGCAGCGGAATGATGTTGCGGTTGATGACGCTCTGGTAGCCTTCCTGGGTGCTGGGCTTGTTGCGCTGCTTGGAGTGATCCTCCATGAACTTCTCGCACAGCTCCTTGACCGTGGGGGCGGCACGGGCGGCGGCCTTGGCTGCGCCGGGGTCGCCGCCTCGGCGAACCTCGGCCAGCCATTCCTGGGCCAGCGAGCGGGCCTGTTCGACCGTCAGTTCCCCGTACAGGCCCAAGGCGGGCTTGCGCCGTTCTCCGGCGTTCGTCCGGTACTGGAGCATGAACACCTTGCGGCCCGCTGGTGTAATTTTGCACAGGAAGCCGGGCACCAGCGTGTCCCGCAGTTCGACCGGTTCCGCCTGGGCTTGCGCCGCATCGACTGCGGACTTGGTGAGCTTGATTTTGGCCATGATGACTCCTCGAAAGACCCGTTTTGCAGGGGCCACATGGGAGCCATGAGGTCACAAGCCGGGTCAGGTTTCAGAAAGCACCGGCATATGATGAACGCGCCTAAGTTATTGATAAACCTGCTGTATCGGGCTTGGGCGTAGTCCAGCGGAATGCCGTGCTGGAGTCATCGTGAAATAAAAAACCCGATCGCAGTTCATGCGATCAGGTTTTTTATTGGCCTGCACCAGGCCCCGCGGAGGCCGTGGCCGTGATGCAGAGACAGGAATTACTTGGCTTCGGAAGCAGCGCCAGCGGCAGCCGTGGCGGCCGCATCGGCAGCAGCCTTGGCAGCGTCCGCAGCAGCATCCGTGGCGGCGGAAGCGGCAGCCTCAGCAGCGGAAGCCGCTGCTTCGGGAGCGGGGGCCGCTGCTGCGGGTGCTGCTTCAGCGGGGGCAGCAGCAGGAGCGGGAGCCGGTGCGGGTTCTTCCTTCTTGCCGCAAGCGGCGAGGGCAGCAGCAGCGATCACGGCAGCCAGGACGAGGGACTTGTTCATTTCAGTTTCCTAAAAGGGAGGGAGAGAATCTGGAAATGCCATAACGGCCCGGTTTTCAGCCGCAGTCGCTCTGGCAGAGTCGCTAGGTACGCGAGTTTGACTCAGCTCAGAATTATAAGAATATTCTGTCAATAGTGGCTAACACCGAGGGTTAGACCTCACGTTCCAAAACGCAAATTTATGCAAACCCTCGATGCTAAAGCCCCAGGACCGTCGCCGGAAAGCCTGGTGCACTGCGCCGCAGCAGCCACTCATCCAGCGTTTCCCGGAGCAACACCCGGCGATCCGGCTCGTTGCCCGTCACGCCAACGCAGCGCTCGGCATCGAGCCGGTGCAACACCCAGGCAGGGGACCACAACGCGCTCGGCACATCGGCAGGGTTGGCGGCTGGGCTGCGCCGGCAGGTGATCTTGTGGTCCCAGGTGCCACGCCAGCGCACGAAGCGCGCATGGCGGCGCACCACCTCGTCGTAGGTCCGGGCGAGCAGCGTCAGGCGCCGCCCCTGGCGGACCCAGGCATTCAGCGCGTCGATCACCACGCTTTCACCCAACGGCCAGTCCCAGAAATCCGCGTCGCTCAAGACCAGCTCGGACCAGCCTTCGCGCGCGGCGCAATCCAGTGCGGCACGCACCAGTCCCTGGAAATCCTCACGCCCGGCGAAACGCCCCAGGGGCAACGGCGCTGGCTGCGCGTCCGTCATGGCCGCAACTCAGCGGGCGTGCGCCCAGCCCGCCTCGCACCAGGAAGCCAGCAATTCCAGCGCATCGTCGCTGGCCTTTGCCAGCTCGGCGGGGGACAGGGCTCGCGCATCGGCCAGCCGGCGCATCAATGCGGCATCCTTGCCCGAGGCAAGGTAGCTTTCGCCATTGACGAATACGTGCTTGGCGTCGTACATCATGCGCGTGCGCCGGTCGAGCGCCACGGCCTCCATCATGCCCCTGGGCTCGCCCGGCTCGAACCACACGTTCGGCTTGGGCTCGGTCATGTATTCGCCCAGCGCACGCTCCAGTGCCAGGGGCTGGGCCAGTGCACGTTGCAGGGCCTCACGGGCGAATTCCTGGAGTGCGGCGGGAATGGCGCCAGGCTGGCTCACTGCCTCCTGCTGCGGGTCGCGGTAAACGACCGGATGCTTGCCGTCATCCTCTTCATCCTCATCGGTCAGCCGCAGCAACAGCTCGCGCGCCATCTCGCCGCGCTCGGGCGAGCGAAAGCCGATGGAATAGGTCATGCATTCCCCTTCCGCGATGCCGTCGTGCGCCCAGCGCGGCGGCAGGTAGAGCATGTCGCCCGGCTCCAGCACGTACTCCTGCTCCGGCACGAAGTCGGTGAGGATCTTCAGCGGCACGCCCTCCTGCAGGTGCAGGTTCTTCTGGCGCCCGATGCGCCAGCGGCGCTTGCCATGGGCTTGCAGCAGGAACACGTCGTAGCTGTCGAAGTGCGGCCCCACGCCACCGCCGTCCGTGGCATAGCTGATCATCAGATCGTCCAGGCGTGCCTCGGGCACGAAACGGAACTGCTGCATCAGCGCATGCACGGCATCGTCGTGCAGATCCACGCCCTGCACCAGCAGCGTCCAGCGCGGTGTTTGCAGCGTGGGCAAGGCCCGGCGCGCGAAAGGGCCGTGGCGCAGGGTCCAGCCCGCCTCCTGGTGCTGGATCAGGCGCGACTCGACGCCCTCCTGTCCCGCCAGCGCCAGCAACTGCGTGCGCAGAACCGGCGGCGCGAAGCCCGGGATGGCCTGGCGTACCAGCAGGGGCTTCTTGTGCCAGTGGCGCTGCATGAACTGCGCGGGCGTCAGGCCGCCGAGCAGGGTGAGGGGTTGGTCGGTTTTCATGGCAAAGGCAGTCAGCCCCGCGGGGCATGGGTCAAGCTGCGACAATTCTCCTATGGAAATCACCCCCCAATGCGTGGTCGCTTTGACCTGGATCTTGAAAGACACACTGGACGAGGAACTGGACGTCCTGGCCGAGCCCGTCGAGTTTCTCGTGGGCGGCGACGACCTGCTCGCCCGCATCGAGGAAGCCCTGCAGGGCCACCGTGCGGGCGCCACCGTGGCGCTGCACCTGGAGCCCGAGGAAGCCTTCGGCGACTACCAGGACCAGCTCATCTTCCTGGAGCCCCGGGGGCTGTTCCCCGATGCGCTGGAGGAAGGCATGACGTTCGAAGGCAGCGCCCTGCCCCAGGGCTGCAGCCCGGCCGCACCGCGCGATTCCCTCTACACCGTGACCGACATCTACCCCGAGCATGTGGTGCTCGACGGCAACCACCCGCTCGCCGGCATCGCCCTGCGGCTGACCCTGATGGTGCATGGGGTGCGCGAGGCGACCGAGGAAGAGATCGGCAGCGGCTCTGCGGGCACGGGGTTCTTTCGCATCCAGCCCGGTGCCGCAGGAAGCGGCCTGCTGCACTGAGCCAGAGCTGCGTCAATAGCGCGAGATCTGTCCATTGACCATGCGCACGCGGTCGCCCACGCGCAGGTCGCCGGGCGAGCTGACATCGTAGGCGCGCATGCCGCCCTGGTCGAGCTGGATGCTGATGCGGTAGGCCTGGGTATAGCCCTGGTTCATGCGCCCTTCGATGGTGTTGCCCGCCACGGCACCGCCCACGGCGCCCAGCACCGTGGCGGCCGTGCGGCCGCTGCCGCCGCCGATCTGGTTGCCCAGAATGCCCCCCACCACGCCGCCGAGCACGGCACCGCCGCCCGAGGTGTTGCCGCCCTGCGGCACCTGCATGACGTCGATGCGCGAGACACGGCCATACTCGGTCGGGTAGGCCTGCTGCGGGTACGAAGGATAGGACTGGTGGTGCTGGCGCGGCGGCGCGGCGCATGCCGCCAGCGTGGAGGCCAGCACGATGCTGGAGATCAGGGATACACCGCGAGGGATGGAAGGCATGGAATTCTCCTGTGTTGTGGCAGCCGCCGGTTTCGGTGGCGCTGCGCTTGGTGGGTGGGATGGGCCCTTCGCGGCAATGTTCCCATGATTTTGTTGCAGAGTTGCACATGCCGGCCCGCCTGCCCTGGGGGCATCGGTGCCGCCAGGCCTTCCAGCGCTACCATGCGCCAAGACAAACCATCGCCCGCCCCAAAGCCTGGAAAGCCACGCCATGACGCCCCACCCGCCAGGTGATGACCCCGGCCGCGATGCGCCTGCCGCCCCGTGGCGTGGCCGCATGGCCGCACCATGGCGCTTCACCGTCGTGCTGGTGTGCGCCCTGGCCGTGGCCGGCATCTGGCTGGCCACGCTGCAGCGCATCACATTCGAGCGCGAGCAGGCCGCCAGCGCGGCCATGCAATCCAATGCCAACCTGGCGATCGCCTTCGAGCAGCAGATGTTCCGCACCCTCAAGGCGGCGGAGCAGATCGCCGCCTTCGTGCGCGAGGAATACCTGCGCAGCGGCCCCGGCATCCCGCTGCAGCGGTGGGTGCAGGACGATGTGATCCGCGAGGAAATGTTCACCATCGTCAGCGTGGTGGACGAAGCCGGGAACGTCGCCGCCAGCAGCCGCCCGCCCACGGGCCCGGTGAACTACGCCGACCGCGATTTCTTCATGGCGCAGCACAACGAGCGGCCCGACCACCTCTTCGTCAGCCCGCCGGTGCTGGGCCGCATCTCGGGCCTTTGGCAGGTGCCGATGTCGCTGCGCATCACGCGCCCGGACGGCAGCTTCGGCGGGGTGGTGGTCATGTCGGTCGATCCGTCCCACCTCACCGACTTCTACCGCCAGGCACGCCTGGGCACGCAGGGCCTGCTGGAAGTGAGTGGCCTCGACGGCATGGTGCGCGCCCGGGAAACCGGCGGACAAGCCCGCTTCGGCATGCCGGCGCACGCCATGCCCTGGATGCAGCGCCAGGCCGCCATTCCCGAGGGCAGCTTCGTGGACAGCGGCCAGGCCAGCGACGGCGTGGCGCGCATCGTCAGCTACCGCACCATGCGCGACTATCCCCTGGTGCTCGCCGTGGGCACGGCCTATGCGCAGGCCATGGCACCGGCGCAGCAGCGCCGCGCCAGCTACCTCGCCGTCGCCAGCGGCGCCACGGCGGCGCTGCTGGGCGGCGCCGTGCTGCTGCTGTGGGTGCTGTCACGCCAGCGCCGCGTGGCGCAGGCCCTGCACGCCAACGAAGCGCTGTTCCGCGCCACCTTCCACCAGGCGGCCATGGGCATCGCGCACATCACGCCGCAGGGGCAGATCCTGCGCGCCAACGAGAAATACTGCCGCATGCTGGGCTACGGCAGCGAGGAGCTGCGCACGCGCACCCTGTTCGACCTCAGCGAAGGGCCAGCCCGCGACGCCGCCCGCCAGTTCCTGGCCGAGCGCCTGGCCGACCACTCCCAAGCGCTTTCGCCGGAGATCGAGAAGCCCTACCTGCGCAAGGACGGCTCGACCCTGTGGGCCTGCGAGGCGCTGGGCGTGGTGCGGGACGCCGGCGGCAAGCCCGACTTCCTGGTGGCAGTGGTCCAGGACATCACCGCGCGCAAGAACCTGGAGGCGCGCCTGGCGCACGACGCGCGCCACGACGCCCTCACCGGCCTGCCCAACCGGCTGCTGTTCCAGGACCGCTTCACGCAGGTGCTCGATTCGGCGCGCCGCCATGGCCGGCGCGCCGCCGTGCTTTACCTGGACCTCGATGGCTTCAAGGCCGTGAACGACCTGCACGGCCACGCGGCGGGCGACCTGCTGCTGCGCCAGGTGGCGCAGCGCCTGCAGGGCTGCGTGCGCGCCGAGGACACGGTGTCGCGTTTCGGCGGCGACGAATTCGGCATCGTGCTGGCCACCGCCGACGCAGCGGACGACTGCGCGCAGGTGGCCGCCAAGGTTCTGCGCGTGCTGGCGCTGCCCTTCGACCTGGATGGCGTCCGGGTGCAGGTATCCGCCAGCGTGGGCGCGGCGCTGTTCCCCGACCATGGCGACGACATTGACACACTGGTGGCGCGCGCCGACGGCGCCATGTACGCGGCCAAGAAGGCCGGCAAGAACCGCTTCTGCAGCCACGCTCCTGATTGAATAGCTGCTAGCGCTTGCTGGATAAGGGTTTGCGCCGTTTTCCATACCCAATCACTGCGCCGCCGCCACCTCCCAGCGCCCCGCCACGTTCTTGAGCAGCGTGGCCGCCGCCGCCAGGCGCCGGTTGCGCACGCCGATCAGGCCGTTCTGCGCCGACAGCACTTGCGCCTGGACGCTGAGCACGTTCAGGTAGGCCACGGTGCCGGCGCGGTACTGGTTGTTCACCACGTCGAGCGCACGCTGCGCGGCCGCCACGGCCTCGGTCTGCACGGCCTGTTCGCGCTCCAGCGCGGCGCCGGCCACCAGGTTGTCCTCCACCTCCTGCAGCGCCGTCAGCACCGTCTGGCGGTAGCTGGCCGCGGCCTGCGCCTGCGCGGCGCGGGCCGCGTCCACGGCGGCGCTGCGCGCCCCGCCGTCGAACAGCGTGGCCGCCAGCGCCGGGCCCAGGGACCAGACCAGGTTGGGCGCACTCGCCAGGTCGCCCCAGGACGTGCCGCGGTAGCCCGCCGAGGCCGAGAGCGTGAGCGCGGGGAAGAACGCCGCGCGCGCCGCGCCCACCTGGGCGTTGGCCGCGGCCACGCGCCGCTCGGCGGCGGCGATGTCGGGGCGGCGCTCCAGCAGGCGCGAGGGCAGTTGCGCCGGCACCGGCGGCGGCACGGGCAGCGCGGCCGTGGGCGCCAGGCTGAACGCGGCGGGCGCCTGCCCGGCCAGCGCGGCCAGCGCGTGCTCCAGCTGCGCGCGGCTGGTCTGCGCCTCGATGCGCTGCGCCTGGGTGGACAGGTAGGTGGCCTGGGCCTGCGCCACGTCGGCACTGGAGGCCACGCCGGCGCGGTAGCGGTTTTGCGTCAGGTCCCAGCTGCGCTGGTAGGCCGCCAGGGTTTCGCCCAGCAGGCGCTCCTGCGCCTCGGCGGCGCGCAGCGCGAAATAGGTCTGCGCCACGCTGGCCTGCACCGACAGGCGCATGGCGGCCAGGTCGTCGGCGCTGGCCTGCAGGCTGGCCTGGGCAGCCTCGGCGCCGGCCGAGAGTCGCCCCCACAGGTCCAGCTCCCAGCCCGCCGCCAGGCCGATGCTGTCGGCCGTGGCGATGCTGCGGCCCGCGCTGCCATTGCTGCGCGCGCGCGTGCTGCCGGCATTGGCCCCGAGCGTGGGCGCCAGCGCGGCGCGGCTGCCGTCCAGCGCCGCATGGGCGGCGCGCAGGCGCGCCAGCGCCAGGGCGATGTTCTGGTTGGCCTGCTGCGCCTGCTGCTGCAGCTGGTCGAGCACCGGGTCGTCGAACAGCCGCCACCAGTCGTCGGGCACGGCGTCCTGCGGCTGGGCGGCCTGCCACACGCCGCTGCCCGGCACGCCCTCCTTGAAGGCGGCGGGCACGTCCAGCGCCGGGCGTTCGTAGGGCGGCGCCGTGCCGCAGGCCGCCAGCCCTACCAGGTTTATCAGAAAAAAAGCCCTCCAGCCCTTGCTGGTCAAGCGCTGGCAGCTATCAAAACGGGAGTCATCAAACGGCATGGGGAATCTCCTTGCGGCGCGGACGCAGCACGCGCTGGCGCAGGCGGTCGAGCACCACGTAGACCACGGGCGTGGTGTACAGCGTGAGCAGCTGGCTCACCAGCAGGCCCCCGACCACGGCGATGCCCAGCGGCTGGCGCAGCTCGGCGCCGTCGCCCCGGCCCAGCGCCAGCGGCAGCGCGCCCATGGCGGCGGCCAGCGTGGTCATGAGGATGGGGCGCAGGCGCAGGCTGCAGGCGCGGTAGATGGCCTGCGCGGCCCCGGCGTGGCCCTGGCGCTGCCGCGCGAGGGCGAAGTCGATCATCATGATGGCGTTCTTCTTCACGATGCCGATGAGCAGGATCACGCCGATCAGCGCGATGAGCGAGAACTCGGTCTTGAATAGCATCAGCGCCAGCAGCGCGCCCACGCCGGCCGAGGGCAGCGTGGACAGGATGGTGAGCGGGTGCACCAGGCTCTCGTAGAGCATGCCCAGCACCAGGTAGATGGCCACCATGGCCGCCAGGATGAGCAGCGGCTGCCCCGCCAGCGCCTGCTGGAAGGCGCCCGCCGTGCCGCTGAAAGACCCGCGCACCGACACCGGCACGCCGAGTTGAGCCACGGCCTGGTGGATGGCCTCGGTGGCCTGCGACATCGACACACCCGGCGCCAGGCTGAAGCTCACCGTGCTGGCGGGCGTGCCGCGCTCGTGGTTGACGGACAGCGGCGTGTTGGTCTGCGTGATGCGCGCGAACGCCGTCAGCGGCACGCGCTCGCCCCGGCCGTTGACGAAGAAGAAGCCGCGCAGCGTCTCGGGGCTCTGCAGGAACCGGGGCGCCGCCTCCATCACCACGCGGTACTGGTTCAGCGGGTTGTAGATCACGCCCACCTGGCGCTGGCCGAAGGCATCGTTCAGCGTGGCGTCGATCTGCGCCATGGTCAGGCCCAGGCGCGCCACGGCGTCGCGGTCCACCTCCAGCGTGGTCTGCACGCCGTAGTCCTGCACGTCGCTGTTCACGTCCTCCAGCTCGGGCAGTTGCGCCATGGCCTGGCGGATGCGCGGCTCCCAGGTGCGCAGGTCCTGGATGTCGTCGGCCTGCAGCGTGAAGTCGAGCGAGCCGCTGCTCTGGCGCCCGCCGATGCGGATGTCGCGCTGCGGCACCATGAACAGGCGCGCGCCGGGCTCGTCCTTGAGCTGCTGGCGCAGGCGCTCGATCACCTGCTCGGACGACGCCTGCCGCTCGGCCAGCGGCTTGAGCGACATGAACATCATGGCCGCGTTGCGCTGCCCGCCGCCGGTGAAGCCGGTGACATGCTCCACCGCCGGGTCGGCCTGCACGATGGCCAGGAAGCGCTTGAGGCGCTGCTCCATGGCCTGGTACGAGCTGGCCTGGTCGGCGCGGATGAAGCCCATGACGCGGCCCGTGTCCTGCTCGGGCATGAAGCCCTTGTCGATGGCCACGTACAGGTGCACGTTCAGCGCCACCACGCCCGCCAGCGCCAGCAGCACCAGCGGCTGGTGGCGCAGGCACCAGGCCAGGCTGCGCCGGTAGCCGCGCAGGCAGCCCGCCGCCAGCGCATCCAGCCAGCGCCCTGCCCGGCCGCGCTGCGGCGCGCGCAGGGGCTGGCGCAGCAGGTGCGCGCACATCATGGGCGTGGTGGTGAGCGATACCACCATCGACACCAGGATGGCCGCCGACATGACGATGGCGAATTCGCGGAAGAAGCGCCCGACGATGCCGCCCATGAACCAGATGGGCACGAACACGGCGATCAGCGACAGGCTCATCGACACCACGGTGAAGCCGATCTCGCGCGAGCCCTGCAGCGCCGCCTCGAGCGCGCCCATGCCGCGCTCCATGTGGCGCATGATGTTTTCCAGCACCACGATGGCGTCGTCCACCACGAAGCCCGTGACCACGGTGAGCGCCATGAGCGAGAGGTTGTCGAGCGTGTAGCCCGCCAGGTACATCACGCCGAAGGTGCCGGCCAGCGACGCGGGCACGGCCACGCTGGGGATGAGCGTGGCGCGCCCGTTGCGCAGGAACAGGAACACCACCAGGATGACCAGCCCCACGGCCAGCGCCAGCGCGCGCTCCACCTCCACCAGCGAGGCGCGCAGCGTGGGCGTGCGGTCGGAGACGATGGTGATGTCGATGGCCTCGGGGATCGAGGCCTTGAGCTGCGGCAGCAGCGCGCGCACGCGCTCCACCGCCTCCAGGATGTTGGCGCCCGGCTGCTTGTACACCTGCAGCAGGATGGCCGGCTTGCCGTTGGCCACGCCGTAGTTGCGCACGTCCTGCACCGAATCGGCCACGTCGGCCACGTCGGACAGGCGCACGGCGTTGCCACCGGCCCAGCGCAGCACCAGCGGCGCGTAGTCGGCGGCCTGGCGCGCCTGGTCGTTGGTGGCCACCTGCCAGTAGTGGTCCTCGCGCTCCACCGCGCCCAGGGGGCGGTTGGCGTTGGTGCCGGTGATGGCCGCGCGCACCTGCTCCAGCGAGATGCCGTTGGCCGCCAGGCGCACCGGGTCCAGCTCCACGCGCACGGCGGGCAGCGCGCCGCCGTTCACGGTGGCCTGGCCCACGCCCTCGACCTGCGAGAGCTTTTGCGCCAGCACGGTGGAGGCGGCGTCGTACATCTGCCCGCGCGTGAGCGCGCCCGAGGTGAGCGCCAGGATCATGATGGGCGCGTCGGCCGGGTTCACCTTGCGGTAGGTGGGGTTGCTGGGCATGCCCGAGGGCAGCAGCGTGCGTGCGGCATTGATGGCGGCCTGCACGTCGCGCGCGGCGCCGTCGATGTCGCGGCTCAGGTCGAATTGCAGCGTGACGCGCGTGCTGCCCTGCGAGGAGCTGGAGGTGATCTCGTTCACCCCGGCGATGGCGCCCAGGGCGCGCTCCAGCGGCGTGGCCACGGTGGCGGCCATGGTGTCGGGGCTGGCGCCGGGCAGGCTGGCGGAGACGGAGATGGTGGGGTAGTCCACCTGGGGCAGCGGGGCCACCGGGAGCAGGAAGAAGGCCACCGTGCCGGCCAGGACCAGGCCGAGGGTCAGCAGCAGGGTGGCGATGGGGCGGTGGATGAAGGGGGTGGAGAGGCTCATGGATTTCTATGCCTGAAATCGACCCCAAGGCTTTCTTGGCTTGCGTTAGCAGCTATCTTTTTTTTCTTTTGCTGTGGGTTTGCTTCCCGGAGCCGGGACTCGCCCCGGCGGGCGACTCCCTTTTCTTGCTCGTGCAAGAAAAGGAAGCAAAAGAAGCACGCCCCTGCTGTCCGTATCCCCTTCGCTGGTGCGAAGGGGCAGCCTGCGGTGCTCGGGCGCGGGGCGGTGCCGCGTAACTCACTGCGCGCCTGCGGCGCTCCGCTCAAACAGACGCGGCAAGTCAGTTCACGAAGCGCGTGTGTCCTTCGGCACACGCGCCCGCCCCACGCCCTGCGCTCCTCGGTACGGCCAGAAGGGGGGTGAAGCCCGACACGGGCCATCGCTGCGCTCGGCCTGGACTTCGCGGCGCGTAGCGCCCGCGCCCGCGAGGCCGAGCGCAGCGATGGCCCGTGTCGTCTCCACCCCCTTTCAGGCTGCGCCTGGGGCGAGGCGGTGGTGGGGTGGCATGCGCGAAGTCGCGCTTGCTTCGTGAACTGACTCGCTGCGGTTGTTTGAGCGAAGCGCGCAGCGCGTAGCGAGTTCCGCAGCGCACCCCGCCAGCGTCTCGCCCCAGGTTTGCCCCGTAGCGCAGCGAAGGGGTCGCAGACTGCGGGGCGCGTTTCTTTGGGTACTTTCTTGTCGCGTGACAAGAAAGTACCTCGCCCGCCGGGGCGAGTCCCGGCCCCGGGAAACAACCCCACAAAAACACTACAAAAAAGAGAGCTACCAGCGCAAGCCACATAAGCCCTGGAGCCCCAAAAAGCATCAACCATCACGCCACCTCTGCACCCACCCCTCGAACGTGAGGTAAATGACCGGCGTGGTGAACAGCGTGAGCAATTGGCTCAGGATCAGCCCCCCCACCATCGTCACCCCCAGCGGATGCCGCAGCTCGCTCCCCACCCCCGTGCCCAGCATCAAGGGCAGCGCCCCCAGCAAGGCCGCCAGCGTGGTCATCAGGATGGGCCGGAAACGCAGCAGGCACGCCTGGTAGATGGCATCGCGCGCACTCAGCCCCTCGTGCCGCTGCGCGTCGAGCGCGAAGTCGATCATCATGATGGCGTTCTTCTTCACGATGCCGATCAAGAGCACGATGCCGATGATGGCAATAACGTCGATGGACAGCCCCGCCAGCAGCAGCGCCAGCAGCGCCCCCACCCCGGCCGACGGCAGCGTGGACAGGATGGTGACCGGGTGGATGGTGCTCTCGTACAGCACCCCCAGCACGATGTACATGGTGACCACCGCCGCCAGGATCAGCAGCAGCGTGTTGGTCAGTGACGCCTGAAACGCCAGCGCCGCGCCCTGGAACGACATCTCCACCGACAGCGGCATCTGCCCCTCGGCGTGCAGCGCGTCGTGCGCGCGCTCAATGGCCTTCACCGCCTGCCCCAGCGACACGCCCGGCGCCGTGTTGAACGACAGCGTGGCGGCGGGCAACTGGCCCACGTGGTTCACCGCCAGCGCGGTGCTGCGCTCCTCGATGCGCGCCACCGACGACAGCGGCACCGGCGCCCCCAGGCTGGAGGGCACATGGATGCGCTCCAGCGCCTCGGGCCCGAGCTTGAACTGCGGAGCGACTTCGAGCACCACGCGGTACTGGTTGGACTGGGTGAAGATGGTCGAGATCAGGCGCTGGCCGAAGGCGTTGTACAGCGCCGTGTCGATGCCCGCCACCGTCACCCCCAGGCGGCTGGCCTGCGCGCGGTCGATCTGCACATACGCCTGGCGGCCCTGGCTCTGCAGGTCGCTGGCCACGTCGGCCAGCTCGGGCGCGGCGCGCAGGCGCTCCAGCAGCGCGGCGGTGCTGCGCTGCAGCTGCGCCATGTCGGCCGACGACATCAGCACCTGGTACTGGGTGCGCGCCACACGGTCCTCGATCGTCAGGTCCTGCACCGGCTGCGCGTACAGGCGGATGCCGGGCAGGTCCGCCGTGTCCTGCGCCAGGCGCCGCAGCACCACGCCCAGCGCGTCGCGCGCGCCATGGGGCTTGAGGTCGATCTGCATGCGCCCGCTGTTCAGCGTGGTGTTGGTGCCGTCCACGCCAATGAAGGACGACACGCTCTGCACCGCCGGGTCGCGCAGCACGCGCTCGGCCAGCGCCTGCTGGCGCTCGGCCATGGCGGCGAACGAGATCGACTGGCCGGCCTCGGTGGTGGCCTGCAGCGTGCCCGTGTCCTGCGCGGGGAAGAAGCCCTTGGGCACCACCAGGTACAGCAGCGCCGTGAGCGCCAGCGTGGCCAGGAACACCAGCCAGGTCAGGCCCCGGTGCGCCAGCACCCAGCCCAGGGCGCGCCCGTAGTGGGCGATGGTGCGCTCGAAGAACGCGCCCGTGGCCCGCGCCAGGCGGCCCCGGCGCGCCTCGCCGCCGGGCTGGTGGCGCAGCAGGCGCGCGCACAGCATGGGCGTGAGGGTGAGCGACACCGCGGCGGAGATCAGGATGGCCACCGCCATGGTGATGGCGAACTCGTGGAACAGCCGCCCCACCACGTCGCCCATGAACAGCAGCGGGATCAGCACCGCGATCAGCGAGATGGTGAGCGAGATGATGGTGAAGCCGATCTGCCGCGCGCCCTTGAGCGCGGCCGCGAGCGGCGGCTCGCCCTGCTCCACGTAGCGCGCGATGTTCTCGATCATGACGATGGCGTCGTCCACCACGAAGCCGGTGGAGATGGTCAGCGCCATCAGCGTCAGGTTGTTGATGGAAAAGCCCATCAGGTACATCACGCCCAGGGTGCCGATGAGCGACAGCGGCACCGCCAGCGCCGGAATCAGCGTGGCCGTGCCGCTGCGCAGGAAGACGAAGATCACCGCCACCACCAGCGCGATGGCCAGCAGCAGCTCGGCCTGCATGTCCTTCACGCCGGCGCGGATGGTGACGGTGCGGTCGGTGAGCACCTGCACGTCGAGCGAGGCCGGCAGCGTCTCCTGCAGTTGCGGCAGCAGCGCCTTGATGCGGTTCACCGTCTCGATCACGTTGGCGCCGGGCTGGCGCCGGATGTTCAGGATCACCCCGGCCTTGGCGCCCGCCTGCGGCGTGCCGGCCCAGGCGGCCAGGCGCGTGTTCTCGGCGTCGTCCACCGTCTCGGCGATGGCCGACAGGCGCACCGGGCTGCCGTTCTTGTAGGCGATGATGAGGTCGCGGTACTCCTGCGCCGACTGGAGCTGGTCGTTGGCGTCGATAGTGGAGGCGCGCTCCGGCCCGTCGAAGCCGCCCTTGGGCTGCTTCACGTTGGCCGCGGTGATGGCGCTGCGCACGTCCTCCAGCGTCATGCCCAGGCCCGCCAGGGCCACCGGGTTGGCCTGGATGCGCACGGCCGGCCGCCGCCCCCCGGCGATGGCCACCAGCCCCACGCCGTTGACCTGCGAGAGCTTGGGCGCGAGGCGGTTTTCCACCAGGTCGTTGACGCGGATCACCGGCAGCGACGGCGAGGTAATGGCCAGCGTGAGGATGGGCGCGTCCGCCGGGTTCACCTTGCTGTACAGCGGCGGCATGGGCAGGTCGCCGGGCAGCAGGTTCGAGCCCGCGTTGATGGCCGCCTGCACCTGCTGCTCGGCCACGTCCAGGCCGTAGTCCAGCGCGAAGCGCAGCGTGATGACCGAGGCGCCGCCCGAGCTGGTGGACGACATCTGCGCCAGCCCCGACATCTGGCCGAACTGGCGCTCCAGCGGCGCGGTGACGTTCGAGGTCATCACGTCGGGGCTCGCGCCCGGGTACAGCGTGGTGACCTGGATGGTGGGGTAGTCCACCTCGGGCAACGCCGAGATGGGCAGCAGCCGCCAGGCCAGCAGCCCGGCGATCAGCACTGCCACCATGAGCAGCGACGTGGCGACCGGGCGCAGGATGAAGATGCGCGACAGGTTCATGGCATCCGCCGGGGATCAGCGCGAGGCAGCGGCGGCCGGGGCCGAGGCTGCGCCCTGCGCAGCCCGCGCATCGCGCAGGCTGCGGAAGTAGGCGCGCCGCTCCTCCTGGCCCATCCTGGCGAGCTTCTCGCGCTGCTCGGGCGTCAGGTTCTTCAGGAACTCGGCGCGGCGCTGGCTCGCCTCCTGCGCACCCTGCTCGGCCTTGGCGGCGGCGGCCGGGGCGTCGATCACCGTCACCCGGGTGCCATCGCGCAGGCGGTCCATGCCGTCGATGACCACGCGGTCGCCCTCGGCCAGCTCGCCCTGCACGCTCACGCGGTCGCCGTCGGCCACGCCCGCCTGCACGCGGCGCAGCGCCACCGTACCATCCTCGCGCACCACATACACGGCGTTGTTCTGCAGCGCCGAGGCGGGCACGGTGAGCGCGCCCTCGATGCGGTCCACCTGCAGCTTCACGTTGACGAACTGGTTCGGGTACAGGCGCCCGTCCTCGTTGGCGAACGCGGCCTTGACCTTGATGGTGCCGGTGCCGGTGTCGATGGCGTTGTCCAGCGCGCTCACGCGCCCGCGCGCCAGCAGCTGCTTTTGCCCGCCGTCCCACAGCTCCACGGGCAGCGTCGCGCCCTGCCCCAGGCGCTCGCGGATGCGCGCCAGGCGCGCCTCGGGCACCGAGAACACGGTGTCGATCGGCCGCACCTGCGTGATGGTGACGATGCCGTTGGCATCGCCCGGGTTCACCACATTGCCCAGGTCGGCCTGGCGCAGGCCCAGGCGCCCGGCGATGGGCGCGGTGACGCGCGTGTAGTCGAGCTGCAGGCGCGCGGCATCGACCTGCGCCTTGTCGGCCGCCACCACGCCCTCGTACTGGCGCACCAGCGCGGCCTGGGTGTCCACCTGCTGGCTGGCGATCGAGTCCTGCGCCTTCAGCTCCTGGTAGCGCTGCAGGTCGTGGCGCGCGTTCTGCAGCAGCGCCTGGTCGCGCTGCAGCGTGCCCTGGGCCTGGGCCAGCGTGGCCTGGTAGCTGCGCGCGTCGATCTCGGCCAGCAGCTGGCCGGCCTTGACCTCCTCGCCCTCTCGGAAGCGCAGGCTTTTCAGCTCGCCGCCCACCTTGGCGCGCACCACGGCGGTGGCGCGCGCGTTCAGCGTGCCGATGGCGCTGACCAGCACGCGCACATCCTCGCGCCGCACCGGGCCCACCGACACCGGCTGCGCCTGCCCGCCGGGGCCGAAGCGTGGCCCGCCGCCGGGAGGGCCGCCCGCCGGGCCTGCGCCCGCGTGCGCCGGGGCGGAGGCCGCCTGGCGCTGCTGCCACCACCAGGCGCCCGCGCCCGCCGCCAGCGCCACGGCCAGCAGCACGCCCCACAGCACAGGCCGGGAGCGGCCCGCCTGGCGGCGCCGCGAGAAAGAAAGGGAACGGGTGGAGGCGGGCTGGAGCGGATGGGCGGGCATGGACAAGGCAGCGAATGCGCGGGGAAGCCAATGGTAGCCAGCCGCACGCCCCTCCACGGGCCCCGGCCGGGGCTTTTTACCCCGGCTTTAACCCTGCTTTACCCCGCTTTTACAAGGCCAGGACGATGGCCGACGCATCGGCCCGCAGGCAAACGCGGGCGCGGGCGCGCAGGCCGCTGCGGGGCGGCGCGAAGCCCACCATCTGCACCCCGGCGTCGAGCGCGGCGGCCACTTCGTCCCCGGCCTCGCCGCGCGCCACGCGGGTGACGCGGCCAGGCCAGGCATTGGGCGCGGCCCCGCCCGCCCCGGCATCCTTCATGCCGCACACCTGCACCGCCGTGGCCTTGCACAGCGCCAGCACGGGCAGGCCCGGCGCCAGGCCCAGCAGCTGCGCGCTTTCCTGGGTGATGCGCGCCGTCAACGCCAGCGCCTGGGCCGCGCCGGCCCCGCCCAGGTGCACGTGCACCAGCGGCCCGGCCGCCTCCAGCGCCCGCACCACGCACGGCCACTGGTTGCGCATGCTGGTGCGCACCGCCAGCCGCGCCGCGGCGGCGGGCTGCGCGCCCTGCCCGGCCAGGCGCTGCAGCACCTCGGCGCGCGCCTGGGCCATGGCGTCGGCCGCCGCCAGCAGCGCGTGCCCGGCCTCGGTCAGTACCGCGCCGCCGCCGCCCGCGCCGCCCACGGCGCGGTGCACCAGGGGCACGCCGGCCAGGTTGGTCAGGGTGTCGATGGCCTGCCACGCGGCCTTGTAGCTCACGCCCACGGCGCGCGCGGCCTGCGAGATGGAGCCGCCCTGGCCGATCTGGCGCAGGATGTCGATGCGCTTGTCCGCCATGCCGTGGCCCAGCGCCTGCGCAAAGGAAGGAAGGGAAGAAGAGGCTTGCTGCATGCCCCCATCATGCCCCGGCCCATACCCGCCGTGGCGGGAGTGGCTGGCTATACTTGCCCGCTATTCATCCACCGAATAGCGAAGGAATCTTTCCATGGCCACCCTGCTCCGCCCCCTGGCAATCGCTGCCGCCGCTCTTTTCAGCCTGCACGCCCATGCCGACGAGGTGGCCGTGGCCGTGGCGGCCAACTTCACCGCGCCGATGCAGAAGATCGCCGCCGAGTTCGAGAAGGACACCGGCCACAAGGCCACGCTGTCGTTCGGCGCCACGGGCAAGTTCTACGCGCAGATCGCCAACGGCGCGCCCTTCGGCATCCTGCTGGCGGCCGACGACACCACGCCCGAGAAGATCGGCAAGGAAGGCCTGGGCATTGGTGCCACGCGCTTCACCTACGCCATCGGCCAGCTGGTGCTGTGGAGCAAGCAGCCCGGCACCGTCGATGCCGAGGGCAAGGTGCTGCAGAAGACCGACTGGCAGCACATCGCCATCGCCAACCCCAAGCTCGCCCCCTACGGCCTGGCCGCGATGCAGGCGCTGGACAAGCTCGGCCTCACGGCCCAGGTGCAGCCGCGCATCGTGCAGGGCGAGAACATCGGCCAGACCTACCAGTTCGCCGCCTCGGGCAACGCGCAGCTGGGCTTCGTCGCGCTGTCGCAGGTGACGGAGAACGGCAAGCTGCGCGAGGGCTCGGCCTGGGTGGTGCCGGCAAACCTGCACGAGCCGATCCGCCAGGACGCCATCGTGCTCAAGCCCGGCCAGGGCAACGCCGCCGCCACGGCGCTGATGCAGTACCTGCGCGGCGACAAGGCGCGCGCCGTGATCCAGTCCTACGGCTATTCTTTTTGAAGCGCCTGGCGCTTGATGCAAGCACCTTTGCGTATCATTCGGCCTTCAAAACGGCTTGCAGCAAGCGCTGCAAGCTCCTTTATCCATAGCAATCCCCTGCGTGCCGTTCAGCCTTGAAGACTGGGCCGCCATCCGGCTGACGCTGGAGCTGGCCGCCACCACCACCGTGCTGCTGCTGTTGCTGTGCACGCCGCTGGCGTGGTGGCTGGCGCACACGCGCTCGCGCTGGCGCGGCCCGGTGGGCGCGGTGGTGGCGCTGCCGCTGGTGCTGCCGCCCACGGTGATCGGCTTCTACCTGCTGGTCACCATGGGCCCCAACGGCCCCATCGGCCACCTCACCCAGTCGCTGGGGCTGGGGCGGCTGCCCTTCACGTTCCCGGGCCTGGTGGTGGGCTCGCTGGTGTATTCGCTGCCCTTTGCCGTGCAGCCGCTGCAGCGCGCCTTCGAGGCCCTGGGCACGCGCCCGCTGGAGGCCGCCGCGACGCTGGGCGCCGGGCCGCTGGACCGTTTCTTCACCGTGGCGCTGCCGCTGGCGCGGCCCGGCTTCATCACGGCGGCGGTGCTGGCCTTCGCGCACACGGTGGGCGAATTCGGCGTGGTGCTCATGCTCGGCGGCAACATTCCGGGCGTGACGCGCGTGGTGTCGGTGCAGATCTACGACCACGTCGAGGCCATGGAGTACGCGCAGGCGCACTGGCTGGCCGGCGGCATGGTGGTGTTCTCGTTCATCGTGCTGATGGCGCTGCAATGGCTGCAGCCGCGCAGCAGGCCGCTGTGAAGCCCATGCGTGAAATCCTCGCCCGCCTGCGCATGGAGCGCCCCGGCTTCACGCTCGACGTGGACCTGCAGTTGCCCGGCCAGGGCGTCTCGGCGCTGTTCGGCCCCTCGGGCTGCGGCAAGACGACCTGCCTGCGCGCGCTGGCCGGCCTGGAGCGCCCCCCGGAAGGCCGCGTGGTGGTGCACGGCGAGGTCTGGCAGGACGAGGCCCAGGGCCAGTGGCTGCCCACGCACCGGCGCGCGCTGGGCTATGTGTTCCAGGAAGCCAGCCTGTTCGACCACCTGAGCGTGCGCGGCAACATCGAATACGGCCTGCGCCGCCTGCCGCCCGCGCGCCGGCGCGTGCCCGTGGAGCAGGCGGTGGAACTGCTGGGCCTGACGGCACTGATGGAGCGCCGCCCGGCCACGCTCTCGGGCGGCGAGCGCCAGCGCGTGGCCATCGCGCGCGCGCTGGCCGCCAGCCCGGCGCTGCTGCTGATGGACGAGCCCCTGGCCGCGCTCGACGCCGCGCGCAAGGCCGAGCTGCTGCCCTACCTCGACCGGCTGCAGCGCGAGCTCGACATTCCCATGGTCTACGTCAGCCACTCGCCCGACGAAGTGGCGCGCCTGGCGCACCACCTGGTGCTGCTGCGCGCCGGCCAGGTGGTGGCCAGCGGCCCCACGCTCGAACTGATGGCGCGGCTCGACCTGCCGCTGGCCCAGGGCGATGCCGCCGCCTGCGTGGTACTGGCCGAGGTGGCGGGCCACGACGCGGCGGCCTGCCTGACCACGGTGCGGTTTCCCGGCGGCGAAATGCACCTGGTGGGCACGCAGCCGCGCGCGCCGGGCGAGCGCCTGCGCCTGCGCGTGCAGGCGCGCGACGTGAGCCTCACACTGGCGCGGCAGGAGGGCACCAGCATCCTCAACATCCTGCCCGCGCGCGTGGTGCAGCTGCGCGAGGACGGGCCGGGCCAGGCCATGGTGGCGCTGGACGCCGGGGGCACGGCGCTGCTCGCGCGCGTCACCCAGCGCTCGGCACAGATGCTGGCCCTGGCGCCGGGCCTGCCGGTTTTCGCGCAGGTCAAGGGCGTGGCGCTGCTCGATTAAGCCCCTCGGGTAAACCCGCAAAACATACGCAGTTTCCCGGATTGCTATGCTTTTCAAAGCAGTAGCGCCTTGGTGCATCAGGGGAAAACACGGCCTGCCCGTCTGCAAGGCGCGCCGTTGTTCCGTAGAATCGCGCTCCTACCCATGCTCCCGGCTGCTGCGCGCCCACCCCACGGCGCGTACCAGTGCAGCCCTTGCCAGCCTCACCATCGGAGACACCATGCAGGCGCTACTTTCCCTGTCCCGGGCCATCGACAGGCTCAACGCATTCGTCGGCAAATACAGCATCTGGCTGATCTTCGCCGCCACCTTCGTCAGCGCCGCCAACGCCATCGTGCGCAAGGCCTTCGACACCAGCTCGAACGCCTTCCTCGAAGTGCAGTGGTACTTCTTCGCCTGGTCGTTCCTGATTGCCGCAGGCTACACGCTGCTGCACCGCGAGCACGTGCGCATCGACGTGGTAAACAGCCGCCTGTCGAAGAAGGCGCAGGTGTGGATCGACATCATCGGCTTCGCCTTCTTCCTCACGCCGCTGTGCATCGTCATCCTGTGGCTGAGCATGCCGGAGGTGATCCAGAAATACACCTCGGGCGAGATGTCGGGCAACCCCGGCGGCCTGATCCGCTGGCCCGTGTGGGTGGCGATTCCGGTGGGCGTCACGCTGCTGATGCTGCAGGGCTGGTCGGAGCTGATCAAGCGCATCGCCTTCCTCACCGGCCACGGCCCCGACCCGATGGGCAAGCTCAGCGACAAGAGCGCCGAGGAGGAACTGCTCGAGGCGCTGCGCGCCGAGGAAGCGAAGAAACAGGCCCCGGCACCCGCCGCCGCACACCGCTGACCCCGCCGCCGGAGCGCATACACCATGGAATTTCTCACCACCAACTACGCCCCCATCATGTTCGCGGGGCTGATCGTCTTCCTGCTGCTGGGCTTTCCCGTGGCGTTCAGCCTGGGCGCCTGCGGCCTGCTGTTCGGCTTCGTGGGCATCGAGCTGGGCGTGTTCCCCGCCTCGGTCATGGCCTGGCTGCCGCAGCGCCTCATCGGCATCATGGCCAACGACACCCTGCTGGCCGTGCCGTTCTTCACCTTCATGGGGTTGATCCTGGAGCGCTCGGGCATGGCCGAGGATCTGCTCGACACCGTGGGCCAGGTGTTCGGCCCGATCCGCGGCGGCCTGGCGCTGGCCGTGATCTTCGTCGGCGCACTGCTCGCGGCCACCACCGGCGTGGTGGCGGCCTCGGTCATCTCGATGGGCCTGATCTCGCTGCCCATCATGCTGCGCTACGGCTATGACCGGTCGCTCTCCAGCGGCGTGATCGCCGCCTCGGGCACGCTGGCGCAGATCATCCCGCCGTCGCTGGTGCTGATCCTGATGGCCGACCAGCTCGGCAAGAGCGTGGGCGAGATGTACAAGGGCGCGTTCATTCCCGGCTTCATGCTCATGGGCCTGTACGTGGTGTGGGTGGTGATCCTGGCGATCTTCAAGCCGCACACCGTGCCCGCCCTGCCGCCCGAGGCACGCATCTACCGCGAGGACGACGGCCGCTCCGGCTACCTGTCGCTGGCGGTGGTGATGGCGCTCTCCACCGGCCTGGCCATCTTCCTGGCGGCCCACATGGCCGACGTGCACACCTGGTGGCAGGGCGAGGAGGTGCTCCAGGTCCCGACCGACGAAAAGGTCGTCACCGCCATGTGCGGCGGCACCTTCCTGGCCTTCGTGCTCGCCAGCATCAACCGCGTGTTCAAGCTGGGCCTGCTGTCGCGCCTGGCCGAGCGCGTGACCTTCGTGCTGATCCCGCCGCTGCTGCTGATCTTCCTGGTGCTGGGCACCATCTTCCTGGGCATCGCCACCCCCACCGAGGGCGGCGCCATGGGCGCCATGGCGGCCCTGGTCATCGGCTTCGCGCGCGGGCGCCTGAACATGAAGCTGCTGCAGCAGGCGCTGTCGTCCACCACCAAGCTGGCCAGCTTCGTCATGTTCATCATGGTGGGCGCCACCACCTTCAGCATGATCTTCCAGGCCGCCGACGGCCCGAAGTGGGTCGAGCACCTGATGTCCAGCCTGCCCGGCGGGCAGGTGGGCTTCCTGATCGTGGTGAACATCATGATCTTCTTCCTGGCGTTCTTCCTCGACTACTTCGAGCTGTCGTTCATCGTGGTGCCGCTGCTGGGCCCCGTGGCCGAGAAGATGGGCATCGACCTGATCTGGTTCGGCGTGCTGCTGGCCATGAACATGCAGACCTCGTTCATGCACCCGCCGTTCGGCTTCGCGCTGTTCTTCCTGCGCTCTGTGGCCCCGGACAAGCCCTACGTGGACCGCGTGACGCACAAGACGATCCAGCCCGTGACGACGATGCAGATCTACAAGGGCGCGATTCCCTTCGTGCTGATCCAGCTGGTCATGGTGGGCGTGCTCATCGCCTTCCCCGGCATCGTCACCGGCAGCCTGGACAAGAAGGTCGAGGTGAACATGGAAGCCGTGGGCAGCCAGATGATGGACGCCCTGCAGAACAACGAGAGCTACGGCAGCGGCGACGACCCGTTCGCCACCCCGCCCGATGGCGAGGAAGCCACGCCCGAGACGCCCGCCGCCGAGGACGCCGGCGACCCGGCCAAGGCAATGCAGGACGCGCTGGACGCCGCCGCCCAGCCCGCCTCCGAAGCGGCACGCTGAAAGGCCCCCCGCCGCCACGCAAGCCAGCGCCCTCCGGGGCGCTGGCTTTTTTTCTTGCCGCACGCATAACGACATGCAATAAACATGCTTCGCCGCGCGCCGCCGAAGTTCTCTAATCGGCCCCAAGCCCCCGGGGCTGGAGCCGCCCGGCACGCCTTGCGCACGCCACTGGCCCGGTCCCTTGCCCGTTGATTCCACACGACAAGGACTTCCCATGACCCAAGCCGCCACCGCCTCGCCGGAGATCTTCTGGTTCCTGCCCACGTCGGGCGATACGCGCTACCTCGGCACCTCGGACTTCGGCCGCGCGCCGACCAACGCCTACATGCGCCAGATCGCCGTCACCGCCGAACACCTGGGCTACGACGGCCTGCTCATCCCCACCGGCAGCTCCTGCCTCGACCCCTGGGTGACGGCCGCGAGCCTGGCGCCCATCACGCAGCGCATCAAGCTGCTGGTGGCGCTGCGCACCTCGCTGGGCGCGCCGGTATCCAGCGCCCGCCAGGCCGCCACGCTCGACCAGGCACTGGGCGGGCGCCTGCTGCTCAACGTGGTGCCCGGCGGCGACGCCACCGAGCTGGCCGCCGACGGCATCTTCCTCGACCATGACGAGCGCTACGCCCACGCCGATGAGTTCCTGACCATCTGGCGCCGCCTGCTTTCGGGCGAGACGGTGGACTTCGAGGGCCGGCACTTCCAGGTGCGGCAGGGGCGCAATTACTTTGCGCCCGTGCAGAAGCCCTACCCGCCGCTGTACTTCGGCGGCTCCTCCGACGCCGCGCACGACCTGGCGGCGCGCCAGGTGGACGCCTACCTGACCTGGGGCGAGCCGCCGCAGGCCGTGGGCGAGAAGTTCGCCGACATCCGCCAGCGCGCCGCGCGCCAGGGCCGCCAGGTCAAGCTGGGCGTGCGCCTGCACGTCATCGTGCGCGAAACCAACGAGGAGGCCTGGGCCGACGCCGAGCGCCTCATCAGCAAGCTGACCGACGAAGACATCGCCAAGGCCCAGGCCAGCTACGCGCGCATGGACTCGGTCGGCCAGGCGCGCATGGCCGCGCTGCACGGCGGGCGGCGCGACAGGCTGGAAGTGGCCCCCAACCTCTGGGCCGGCGTGGGCCTGGTGCGCGGCGGCGCGGGCACCGCGCTGGTGGGCGACGCGGCCACCGTGGCCGAGCGCCTGCGCGAGTACGTGGCGCTGGGGGCCGACACCTTCGTGCTCTCGGGCTACCCGCACCTGGAGGAATCCATCCGCTTCGCCGAGCTGGTGTTCCCGCTGCTGGGCAAGCAGGCCGTGACCGACGGCGGCCGCGCACAGACCGGCGGCGCCTTCGACATCCGTGGCGTGCAGCAGCAGAAGGTGTCGGCCTCATGAGCCGCCGCGTCATCGACATGCGCTGCAGGCCGGCGTTCCTGCACGACTTCTTCGGCGCCACGCCCGGCTCGCCCGAGCACGCCACGGCGCGCTGGCTCAACCGGCGCGTGGGCACGCGCGGCCCCGACGACCACTTCGAGCGCTCGCTCACGCAGGACGGCTTTCTGCAGGAAGTGCGCGACGCGGGCCTGGCGAAGGCCGTGGTGGTGGGGCGGCACACCCCGAGCCAGCACCTGCCCAACGACACCATCCACCGCATCGTGCACGGCCACGGCGCGCTGCTGGGCATCGCCGGGGTCGATCCAGCGCTGCAGGGCACGCAGGCGGCACTGGCCGAGATCGAGCGCGCCATCAAGGTGCTCGGCCTCTCGGGCGTGGGCATCGAGCCCGGCTTCGGCGCGCCGCCCCGCCACCCCGACGATGCGCTCTACTGGCCCGTGTACGAACTGGCGCGCAGCCTGGGCGTGCCCGTGTTCCTGATGAGCGGCCCGACCACGCCCGACCCGCGCTTCAACGACCCGGCCGGCCTGGCCAGGGTGGCGCAGGCCTTCCCGGACCTGCCGCTGGTGGTCTACCACGGCTACTGGCCCCACGTGCAAGCGGCCATCGGCCTGGCCTTCCGCCACGAGAACGTGCACCTGGTGCCCGACATGTACCTGTTCCAGCCGGGCAAGGAAGCCTACGTGCAGGCGGCCAACCAGTTCCTGGCGGCGCAGCTGCTGTTCGGCTCCTCGTACCCGTTCCGCCCCATCGGCCAGAGCATCGACGACTTCGCCGCGCTGGGCTTCAAGGACGAAGTGCTCGACGGCCTGTTCTACGGCAACGCGGCGCGGCTGTTCAATCTGGCATAGCCATTTTCATGGCCAAAATGGCCTCCAGCGCTTGACTGACAAGCGCTGGCAGCTATCAAACGAGGAGCATCAGCGGCGTGCCTTGCGCGCCTTGCCCTTGGCGGCCGGTTTTTCTGCTTTCGCCGCGACCTTGGCATGCCGCTTGGGGCTGGCGCCCTCGGCGGGCGCGGGCTTGCGCGCCTCGGGCTTGCCGGCCTGGGGTGCCGGGCCGCCTTTGCCGCCCTTGTCCCGCGCGGGCAGCGCGTCCCCGCCCTCCTGCACCAGGCGGAAGTCGATCTTGCGCCCATCCAGGTCCACGCGGCTGACCTGCACGCGCACGCGCGTGCCCAGCGCATAGCGGATGCCCGTGCGCTCGCCGCGCAGCTCCTGGCGGGCCTCGTCGTAGCGGAAATACTCGCCGCCCAACTCGGTGATGTGCACCAGGCCTTCGACGTACAGCGCATCGAGCGTGACGAAGATGCCGAAGCTGGTCACGGCGGAGACCAGGCCGCTGTACTCCTCGCCCAGATGCTCGCGCATGTACTTGCACTTGAGCCAGGCCTCGACGTCGCGGCTGGCCTCGTCGGCGCGGCGCTCGTTGGCGCTGCAGTGCAGGCCCGCGGCCTCCCAGGCCTGGGTCTCCGCCACCGAGGCGGCCCCGGCGGCCTTGCGCGGGCGCTGGCGCGGCGCGCTCACGCGCTCCGCCAGGCGCTTGGAGAGCTTGGCATGCGCCTCGCCCGGTGTCGGCAGCGTGGGCAGCTGGTAACGCTGCCCCAGCAGGATGGCTTTGATGACGCGGTGCACCAGCAAGTCGGGGTAGCGCCGGATCGGGCTGGTGAAATGCGTATAGGCCTCGTAGGCCAGGCCGAAGTGGCCGCTGTTGATGGGCGTGTAGATGGCCTGCTGCATCGAGCGCAGCAGCATGGTGTGGATCTGCTGGGCGTCGGGCCGCTCCTTGGTGGCCTCGGCAATGGCCTGGAACTCGCCAGGCCGCGGGTCGTCGCTGATCGACAGGCCCACGCCCATGGACTTGAGGTAGCCGCGCAGGATGTCCTGCTTTTCCGGCGTCGGCCCCTCGTGCACGCGGTACAGGCCGGGCTGGCCGCCCTGGGCGATGAAGTCGGCGCTGCACACGTTGGCGGCCAGCATGGCCTCCTCGATCAGGCGGTGCGCCTCGGTGCGCGTGCGCGGCACGATCTTCTCGATGCGGCCGTTGTCGTCGCAGACGATCTGCGTCTCCGTGGTCTCGAAGTCCACCGCGCCGCGCTGCTGGCGCGCGGCCAGCAGCGCCCGGTACACGTCGGACAGGTGGATCAGATCCTGCACGCGCTCCTGGCGCCGCTGCGCCTCGGGGCCGCGCGTATTGGCCAGGATGGCCGCCACCTCGGTGTAGGTGAAGCGCGCATGGCTGTGCATGACGGCCGGGTAGAACTGGTAGGCCGCGACTTCGCCCTTGCCGCTGACCAGCATGTCGCAGACCATGCACAGGCGGTCCACCTCGGGGTTGAGCGAGCACAGGCCGTTGCTGAGCTTCTCGGGCAGCATCGGGATGACGCGGCGCGGAAAGTACACGCTGGTGGCGCGGTCGTAGGCATCCACGTCGATGGCGCTGCCCGTCTGCACGTAGTGGCTCACGTCGGCGATGGCCACCAGCAGGCGCCAGCCCTTGCCGCGCCCCACCTTGGCGGGCTCGCAGTAGACCGCGTCATCGAAGTCGCGGGCGTCCTCCCCGTCGATGGTGACGAGCGGAACGTCGGTGAGGTCCACGCGGCGCTTCTTGTCCTGCGCGCGCACCTTGTCGGGCAGCGCCTTGGCCTGCGCCAGGCAGGCTTCGGAGAATTCATGCGGCACGCCGTACTTGCGCACGGCGATCTCGATCTCCATGCCGGGATCGTCCACCTCGCCCAGCACCTCGGTGATGCGCCCCACGGGCTGGCCGTACAGGGCCGGCGGCTCGGTCAGCTCCACCACCACGACCTGGCCCGTCTTCGCCGTGCCGGTGGCGCCCTTGGGAATCAGCACGTCCTGGCCGTAGCGCTTGTCCTCGGGCGCGACCAGCCACACCCCGCTCTCCTGCAACAGGCGGCCGATGATGGGCTGGGCGGGGCGCTCGAGGATCTCGACCACGCGCCCCTCGGGGCGCCCGCGCCGGTCCTGCCCCACCACGCGCACGCGCACCCGGTCCTTGTGCAGCACCGCGCGCATTTCGTTGGGGGGGAGATAGATGTCGCTGTCGCCGTCGTCTCGCACCACGAAGCCATGGCCATCGCGGTGCCCCTGCACGCTGCCTTCAATTTCCAGAGCCGGAGCGGCAGAGCGCGTGCGGGAGTTCATTTTTTTGCTATACAATCTGTGTCTTTCCTGAAATGCCCAGGTGGCGGAATTGGTAGACGCACTAGTTTCAGGTACTAGCGGGTAACTCCGTGGAGGTTCGAGTCCTCTCCTGGGCACCAAGTTTAACGAGAACCTGTGAAGGTTTTTGCTAAAAAGGCCACTGCTTCGTCAGTGGCCTTTTTTATGAGAGGGTTGCATGGTGAGACCGCGAGGTTGCAAAAAAGTTCGCGAAACACCAAGCAGCACCTAAAAGCACTATATAATTCAAATCTTTCCTGAAATGCCCAGGTGGCGGAATTGGTAGACGCACTAGTTTCAGGTACTAGCGGGTAACTCCGTGGAGGTTCGAGTCCTCTCCTGGGCACCAAAATTGAAAAGGCCGTTGCACACGCAACGGCCTTTTTCTTTTCACAGCCACGGTACACCGCATTCGCGGCAATGCGGCACGGGAATGAAAAAGGGCTGCCTCTGTTGCAGCCCTTTCCCGGCAGGCCCATGGAAGAAGATCCACGGGCTTTCCTCCATCACGCTACTTCCGCAGCAACGCCTTCAGCACCGATTGCAGACGGCGCGCGCCTGCGGCATCGCTGGCACTGGCCAGCACGCGCGCCGCGTCCTCGCCCCAGGTCTGCGCAGGCGCCGGGTCATTGCGGCGCGTGAGCAGCTGCAGTTGCAGCGCACGGCGCGCGTTGAGCTGGTCCGCTGGCGTCGGCACCTCCGCCGCCATCTCCAGGCGCAGCAACGCCTCCGCGGCATCGCCCTGGGGTGCGGACGACAGGGCCTGCGCCCAGGCATTGCGCACCGGCGCCGTCACGCGGCCGCCCAGCTCCTGGCCGCTGGGCAACTGGGCCGGATCACGCTTTTCCCACGCGGCCAGCAATTGGGTGAGCGCCTCGCCGTGGGCGTGCGCCGCCAGCTTCTTGAGCGCCAGTTGCGCATGCTCCATGGCTTCGCGCTGCGCGCGGAACGCGGCATCGCCCAGGCGTGGGCCGCGCTCCTCGCGCGCCGGGCGGTCGCCGAAGCGCCCGCCACGCTCCGCGCGGCCGTCCTGCCCGCGCATGGGTGGGCGGCCATCCCGGCGGTCCCCCGGGCGGCCAGGGCGGCTGGGCACCGCAGCGGCTTCGCGCTTCATGCCAGGACGGTCGTCGCCGCGCACCGCCACCACGGGGCGGGCAGGCGCCGCCTTGGGCGCGGCCGGTTCCTGCGGTGCTTCTGTTTCTGTAGCTGCCAGCGCTTGCCCATCCTGGGCTGGAGCCTGTTTTTCCTCCGATGCGGCAGCCTCGGCCTGGTGGCGCAACGCGGCTTCCAGCGCCTGCATGGCACTGCGGATCTGCTGCGCATCCCCACTGGCATTGGCGGCCTCCAGCGCCTTGGAGGCGTCGAGCACGGCGCGGTCGCGCACGCTCAGTTCGGTGGCCGCGCGCTCGCGGTCGGCGCTCTTGCGGTTGAACGCCTCGTCGATGGGTTTGCGGAAGGCATCCCAGAGCTTTTGCTCCTGCTTACGGTCGAGCGGCACGGCCTGCGCCTCGGCCTGCCAGCGCTGCTGCAGCGCCTTGATGGCGTCGATGCGCAACTGCGGCGCGGCGCCCAGCGCCGTGGCTTCGTCGATCATGGCGTGGCGGCGCACCAGGCTTTCCTTCTGCGCGGCCTCCAGCGGCGCGCTGGCCTGGGTGAAGGCCTGCTTCCACAGCGGCTGCAGCTCGGCGAACACTTTCTCACCCACATGGCCGCCATCGCGCCAGCGGTCGGCGAACTGGTGCAGCGCGCGGTTCAGCGCCTTCCAGTCGGCCGATGCGGCCTCGGACTGGGATTGCGCCCAGGTTTTCAGCTCCTCGATCAGCGCCAGGCGCTTGGCCTTGTGCTCAGCGGACTCGGCGCGGATCTTGTCGAGCCAGGTTTCGACCACCTTGTGCGCGGCGTTGCAGGCCTCATCGAACTTGCGCCACAGCGCATGGTTGGCCGGCCCGCCCTGGTCGGCCTGCTTCCACTGTTCGCGCAACTGGCGCAGGGTTTCCTGCATCTTGCGCCCGCCCAGCGCCTGCCCCTCGGGGCGCAGCAGCAGGGCCTCGGCCTTGGCCACGAGGTCCTCGCGCACCTGGTCGGCACTCCAGCGCTGCCAGCCTTGCAGTTCGCCCGCGGCCACCAGCGCCTGGTGCACCTGCTGCTCCAATGCTGCGCCGATGTGGCGGCCCTGCGTCTTGAGCACGGCGCGCAGCGCGCCGGCTGCGCCCACGCTGGCCTTGCCATGGCCTTCGGCGGTTTCCTTTTCCAGCTTGGCCAATGCTTCGCGCACGGCGTGCTCGGCTTTCTCGACCACGGCGGGGTCGGTCTTCGGCTTGGCCTGCTTGGCCTCGGCCGCAGCCGCCGTGGCGGCGGCCTCGGTGGGCAGGCCGCGCGCCACGCGCAGCTCATCGGCCCACACCGGCACGGGGGGCAGCGGCGCATTGGCGTCCTGCGCGGCGGCGGCCGTCTGCGCCAGGGCGGACTGGAACGCTTCCCACACCACCAAGAGCTGGGTGCGCGAAGCATCGAGCAGCGGCGGGAAGCGTGCCTCGACGCTGGCCCAGCTCGCATCGCCGGTCAGCTCGGCCGCCTGCTCCTGCCAGCGGTCCACATCGGTGCGCAGCAGTTCGAGCGCGGCCTGGGCATCGGTCCAGGGCTTGGTGGACAGGACTTCGATGCGCTGCGCCAGCAGCACGGCGGCCTCGCGCTGCACCTGCACGCGGTGCTGCAGGTCTTCGATGACCTTGACGCGCTCGGCCAGCTGGGTCTTGAGCGCGGACAGCGGCTCGCGCGACAGCGGCGCGCCGGCCTTGGCGGCGTCGCGCTGCCAGGCCAGGGCGTCGGCGATGTTCAGGCGCGGCGCGGCCAGCAGGGCCTGCGCCTTTTCCGCCCATTCGGCGGCGATGGCTTCCTGGCCCTTGGCACGCTTGATTTCGTCGATGCGCTCGCGGATGGCGCGGGCAGCGCCCTTGTCGCGCACGCTCAATTCCTTGAACACCTCCTGCAGTTGCTCGGGCGAAGGCTGGGTGGCCAGCCAGTCGCGCACGCGCGCGGCGCGCTCGCCCGAAGTGGCGGCCGAGAAGGCGCCACCAGTCAGCGCATCGAGAGGATGCGGCTCAGGGGTCTTGGCCGGGGCCGGGGTCACTTCAGGAGCGTCGGACATTTTGCTGCGGGAAGAAAAAGGGAACATGGGTGATTTGAATGGAACAACCCCGGCCAGCGCCTTGAGCGGGCCGGGGTGAAAAGCGTATTTTCGCCGGGATTTGCTTCGATTCCCAAACGCCCTACGGCATGGCCAGGGTGAGTTGCGCGCGGGGCGTCCATTTGGCGTCATCCGGCCTGGTGTCGACCGCCCCCAGGAACAGGCGGTCCTTGGGCACCTGGTGCTGCGCCAGATAGTCGCGCACCACCACACCGCGCGCCACCGCCAGCTCGCGCATGGCGTTTTCGGGCACGGCAATGCTGGCCAGCAGCAGCGCTTCCATCTCCGGCCGGGGCAGGTCCTTGGCCAGGCCGATGAGGTTGCGCGGCTTGGGGATGTCGGCCCGGCGATAGACCTCCTTGAGCAATGCCGGCGCCTCCTCGGGCGTCACGGGCGCCACGTCACCGGCCTCCTGGCCGTCGCGCCGCGCCGCGCGGCGCTTTTGCGCCAGCAGCATGCCCTGCAACTGCGCCTGCTTCCAGCCCTCGCGCTCGCTGTCGAGCTGTGCCTGCCCGACGACCGTCATCGTCAGCGCGGGCCGGTCGGTCAGCGCCTTGGCGACCTTGTCCAGCCCCGCACGTGCGGCCTCGTCGAGCTGCGCGCTTCCTGGTGCGAAAGCCACCGTGCTGAGGTCGCTGGAGCCGCCCAGGGCGTTGGCCAGCAGCGCGAAAGGCGCGGTGACGGCCTTCATGATGAGGTTGCCGATGATCTTGAAGATCACCGGCGCCAGGCGGAATTCGGGGTCGTTGAGCGAACCGCTGACCGGCAGGTCGAGGTCGATGACGCCGTTGCGGTCGGCCAGCAGCGCCGTGGCCAGGCGCACGGGCAGGCTGGCCGGGGCGCCTTCGACCGGCTCGCCGAAGGTCAACTGGTTCAGCACCAGCTTGTTGCTGGCGGTGAGCTGCCCATCGGGCTCGATCTTGTAGGCCACGTCCATGCTGAGCTTGCCGCGCTCGATGCCGTGGCCCGCGTACTTCACCGTGTAGGGCGACAGCGGCGGCAGCTCCAGGTCGCGCATCTTGCCCACGATGTCGAGCGCCAGGGGCTGCACCAGCGGGTTGAGCTTGCCCGTGACCTCGAGCGACGCCGTGCCTTCTGCCCGGCCGCGCAGCTCCAGGTCGGCCATGGCCGGAGCCGCTCCCTGGGCGGGCGGCTCCGAGGAAAACGCGCTCAGGCGCCCGGTCAACTCGCTCAGGTCGGCCGAGTAATTGGGCTTGATGAAATAGTCGGAAAAGCGCACCGAGCCCCCGGTGAGGGAAACCGGGCCGAAACGCACCACCGCCGCGGGCGCGGCAGCAGCGGTGGAAACGGGTGCCGATGCCTGCGTCTGCGGCGCCGCAGCCGTACCGTCCTGCGCAGGCGCGGCCTTGACCAGATCCTGCAGGTTGATGCGCCCGCTTTCCTGCACGATCAAGCGCGCGAAAAAGTCGCTGAGCGCGGTTTCCCGCACCTCCACCCGGGTGGCCTGCCCTGGCGCCAGAGCCACGTCCACACCGCGCAGGCCGAGGGATTTCCAGCGCAGCAGATCGTCATCCTGCGCCGTGAGCCTGCGTGGCTGGCCATCGTCCTGCACGGCATCCTTGCCCTGCGTCAGCAGCGCCGAGCGCACCCGCAGGTCGTCGAGCGAGGCATCGCCCTGCACCCGGGCCGCGGCCCCCTGGGGCTGCTCCGCATATTGCACGCTGCCCTTGAAGCTGCCGTCGGCGCGCAGCACGCGCACGTTCAGCGCATCGGCCACATAGGGCTCGAAGGCATGCAACGGCAGCTGGGTCGCCAGCACCTTGCCTTGCGCGCTGACAGGCGCCAGGCCAAGCGTGCCGTCATATTCCAGGCGTCCGGGATCGACGCGCCCCGCGCCAACGCGCGCGGCGAACTGCAACTGCGCAGGCTTGCCGCCGGGGGGCGCCAGCGGCGCCAGGTTCTCCAGCCGCACGCGCAGCCCCGACACAGTGAGCGCCACGGGCCGCACGGGCTGTGCATCCTGCAGCGCCAGCGCGCCCCCATCCACGTCGATGGTGCCCAACCGCACGGCCCAGGGTGCCGCCTGGGCAGGCGCCCGCGCAGGCGGCACGGCGGAGGCCGGCGCATGGCGCGCCACCATCCATTGCTGCGCCATCCATTGGCCGTCCTTGCTGCGCGCCACCATGGCACGGGGCTGGGTGACGGCGATGCGCCCGACGTCAAGCGATTGGCGCAACAGGTCCAACCGCGCGTTCTCCACGCGCAAGACCTTGACCTCGGCCAGGCTGTCCTTGCCGCGCATGGCGACACCGGGCAGCCCCGCGCCCGCGCAAACCACCTTGGCGGGGCATGCCAAGGCGATGTCGTCCACGGACAGGCGCGCCAGGTGCGCCATGACCGCCGGGCCATTCCAGGCCAGCCCCAGGTCGGCATCCAGGCGTCCGCGCACCCGGGGAATCCATTGCTCTGCCACGTAAGGCGCACCGGCCTCCAGCGGCAGCCCGCGCACCGAGGCAGCCACCGTCGCCATGCGTTCGCTCGCTTCCCCTTGGAAGCCCAGCTCGGCACCCTGGAGCTGTGCGGAACCGGCGAACTGCAGCGGCTTGCGCAGCGGCACGGCAATGGCCGATGCATCCAGCCGCAAGGCCTGCAGCGCCAGTTTGGCGCCTCCGGCGACTGCATCGTCCTGCCAATCGACCTGCCCCGCACGCAATGCCACGCGGTCCACGGCCAGTTGCCATCCGGCGTCGTCCTGCGCCTTGGGCGCCGGCTTGGCAGCAGGCTTTGGGGCCGCGCCGGGCGGCGATGCCAGCCGCTGCCAGTTGATCTGCCCGTCCTGGGCGCGCCGGGCCAGCACCCGGGGCTCCTCGATCTCGACCGATGCGATGTAGCCCCTCTGTGCCAGGGGCTGCAGATCCGCGATCTCCACCGCCATCGATCCCACCTCCAGCAAAGGCTGCTGGCGGCTGTCGCTCAGGCGCAGCCCCCGGGCTTGCACGAGCCCGCGCACATGCACGGCCGCATCGGGATGCTGCTCGAACGAAAGCGTCAGATCCAGGCCGAGCACGCCCGACTGCAAGCGCACCGGCAGACTCTCGGGCAAGTAGCCCAGGTAAGGCGCCAGATCGAAATCCGCCAGGCGGATATGCGCTTGCGTCTTGCGGCTGGAGAGAAAGGGCGTGGCCTCGGCCGAGGAATCGAACGCGCTGTCATTGAGCTTGAAGGCCAGCCGCGGCTCCACCTTGATCTCGCGCTTGGACGGCAGGCTGCTCAGGAAGGGCACGCTCAGCGCCAAGTCGCGCACGGTGTGGGTGCGCGCCACGGTGCGGTCCTCGAAGTCCACTGCGCCATCGCGCAAGGCGATGTTGTAGAGGGCGAAGCGCGGCGGCGGGCCTGCGGGTGCAGGATCGGGTTCGGCCGGCTGGGCGAAGCGGGCCAGGATGTCGTCGATGTCGTAATGCCCAGGCGCCACCTGCGCCAGGTGCAGCACCGGCTGGTCCACCTCCAGGGCATCCAGCACGGGGGCCAGGCGCAGCAGCGATGCCATGCCGACGTCCGCATGCACACGCTTGACGGAGAACTGGTCCCCCTGCCCATCCGCCCTGGCCACGGCCACGTCATGCACCGTGAGCTGCAGCGACCAGGGAGCGAACTCGATGCGCCCGATGCGTACGTCCCGCCCCAGCGCCTCGCTCGCCAGCTTCTGCCCTTGGCTGCGCAACAAGGGCGGCACCGCCAGCCAGCCCACGGCCCACAGCACCAGGACGGCCAGCACCGACCAGGCGGCGCGCCGCAGCCACGTCTTGTTTTTGAGTATGTCCACCAAGCCCCTGCTCCCGCAGTCCAAAAGCAGGATTGCACCAGATTTTGGGACACAGGGGTACATCAAAGAGAAAGCCCGGTGGCAGGCGCGAAGCCAACCACCGGGCTTGACGGCTGGCGCAACGGCCTTTGCCATCGATTGGCGGCAAGGGAGGATGGAGTCCCTCGCCAGCCAGGGGGCAAGGTATTGCCCCCAAGGGGTTTGCCTGGGAAGCGCTTCCTTGGCTGCGGGGCACTTGGCGCCCATGGTGCAGAAGGTGTTGCTTCGTTCGGCAGGTACCTGGAACATCCAGGCAGCTCTACCTTAGCAAAACTAGGCGCCAGACTCAAATCACATTGTTTATGAACAAGCCCTTGCCGATTGCCCCTCCTCGGTAGAACAAAGCCCTGGCACCCTCAAAACTGTCTTCAAATACAGTGTTTTCATGCAAAACAAATCTAAAAACTCACTTTTTTAGTATTGACTATGCATTTAATACACTTCTAGAATCCGCCAGCTTTCCAACAGCTAGTACAAACCCCAGCGCTGCCGACCCCGGCTAAGTCAGTTCGCCACCCCTTCGCGCCTGCGGCGCCCGGGCGAATTCGATGGCGTACCAATCCGAAGCCCGCCCTGCCCCGCCGACCAAACGGACGGCCATGGACAGGGGGCCCCACGAAAGGAAGAGCTATGACAGCGTCAGGAAAAGTGGCTGCCTCCGTGCGCACGTTCGTGTCCGATGTGACCGACGGTTTTCTTGAAATCACCCATAACAGCTTCGCCCTCCTGGGCCTGGCTGTGGCCTTCGTGGCCCTGACCCTGGTGGCGCGCCCCGACCTGCGCCAAACCGGGGAAGAAGAGCTGCGCGGCTGGCTGCAATCGCGCCAGGCGGCGCTGCTGGCCGCGCCCATCGAGCCGGACGCCATCGAGCGCGCCACGGCTACCAACCCCAAGGATCTGCCGAAGGAGCAGGCCACCGTGGCCTATTGGCTGAGCAAGAAATACCGCGTCGCGCCCGAACCAATCGCCGCGCTGGTATCCGAAGCCTACGAACTGGGCACGCGCAACAAGCTGGACCCGACGCTGATCCTGGCCATCATGGCGATCGAATCGAGCTTCAACCCCTTCGCCCAGAGCGCCGTGGGCGCCCAGGGGCTGATGCAGGTGATGACCCGCGTGCACCAGGACAAATACCAGCATTTCGGCGGCCATCTGGCCGCGTTCGATCCGGTGAGCAACCTGCGCGTCGGCGTCACCGTGCTCAAGGAGTGCATCGCACGCGCCGGTTCCCTCGAAGGCGGCCTGCGCTACTACGTGGGCGCGGCCAACCTGGAAGATGACGGCGGCTACGCCATCAAGGTTCTGGCCGAACACATGCGCCTGCGCCAGGTCGCAGCGGGCCGCGCGGTTCCCATGAACCAGCCCCAGGGCCCGATGCTCTCCACCCAGGCGCCAGCGCCGGCGCCGGCCCCCGCGGCAACCGCCAGCACCTCGGACAAGGTGGCCATGCTGTCGGATTCCAGCCTGTAAGCCGCGGGCCAGGGCACGGCCTCAGCTACACTAGCGGGCGTACGCGACTGGCGATAGGCGCGGCGCCCTGGCAAAGCCAAGGCACCGCCGCTGACGTGGAAACCAGCAGGAAACCTTTCCTGTGACCACTGGGGAGCGTACCGCGCGGGCCCTCCACCCCGCAGCGTTTCAGCCGTTCGCCTGGGCAGCCCTTGTTTCTCCAAGGGACTCCAATGCAAAAGGACTGCCATGTACCAACGCAATATTCTTGTCGAACAAACCGATCCCGAGCTCTTTGCCGCCATCCAGGCCGAGAACAAGCGCCAGGAAGAGCACATCGAGCTGATTGCCAGTGAGAACTACGCCTCGCCCGCCGTCATGTGGGCCCAGGGCACGCAGCTGACCAACAAATATGCCGAGGGCTACCCTGGCAAGCGCTACTACGGCGGCTGCGAATACGTCGATGTGGCCGAGCAACTGGCCATCGACCGCGTCAAGCAGATCTTCGGCGCCGATGCCGCGAACGTGCAGCCGCACTGCGGCGCCTCGGCCAACGAGGCCGTGTTCCTGGCCTTCCTCAAGCCCGGCGACACCATCATGGGCATGAGCCTGGCCGAAGGCGGCCACCTGACGCACGGCATGGCGCTGAACATGTCGGGCAAGTGGTTCAACGTGGTCTCCTACGGCCTGAACGCCAAGGAAGAGATCGACTACGACGCCATGGAAGCCAAGGCGCGCGAGCACAAGCCCAAGCTCATCGTGGCCGGCGCCTCGGCCTACAGCCTGCACATCGACTTCGCGCGCTTCGCGAAGATCGCCAAGGAAATCGGCGCCATCTTCATGGTGGACATGGCCCACTACGCCGGCCTGATCGCCGCCGGCGTGTACCCCAACCCGGTGCCGCATGCCGACGTGGTCACCTCCACCACGCACAAGAGCCTGCGCGGCCCGCGCGGCGGCATCATCCTCATGAAGGCCGAGCACGAGAAGGCCATCAACAGCGCCATCTTCCCCGGCCTGCAGGGCGGCCCCCTGATGCACGTCATCGCAGCCAAGGCCGTGGCCTTCAAGGAAGCGCTGCAGCCCGAATTCAAGGCTTACCAGCAGCAGGTGGTGGCCAATGCGCGCATCGTGGCCGAGACGCTCACGCAGCGCGGCCTGCGCATCGTCAGCGGCGGCACGCAAAGCCACGTCATGCTGGTGGACCTGCGCTCCAAAGGCATCACGGGCAAGGAAGCCGAGGCCGTGCTGGGCCAGGCGCACATGACGATCAACAAGAACGCCATCCCCAACGACCCCGAGAAGCCGATGGTGACCAGCGGCATCCGCGTGGGCACGCCGGCGATGACCACGCGCGGCTTCAAGGACGAAGAGGCGCGCGCCACGGCCCACCTGATCGCCGACGTGCTGGACAACCCGCGCGACGAAGCCCACATCGCCGCCGTGCGCGCCAAGGTGCACGCGCTGACCAGCCGCTTCCCCGTCTACCGCTGAAGCGGCCCGCGCCATGAAGTGCCCGTTCTGCAGCCACCCCGAGACGCAAGTCGTCGAAACCCGTGTGGCAGAGGACGGGGACTTCATCCGCCGCCGCCGCCAGTGCGGCGCCTGCGACAAGCGCTTCACCACCTACGAGCGGCCGGACGTGAGCTTCCCGGCCATCGTCAAGAAGGACGGGCGGCGCGTCGAATACGACCGCCGCAAGCTCCAGGGCTCGTTCGCCATCGCGCTGCGCAAGCGGCCGGTGAGCACCACGCAGGTCGATTCGGCCATCGAGCGCATTGAGGAACGGCTGCTCAACCTGGGCCAGCGCGAGGTGCTGTCGAGCCGCATCGGCGAGCTGGTCATGCGCGAGCTGCAGAAGCTCGACAAGGTGGCCTACGTGCGCTACGCGAGTGTGTACCGCAGCTTTGAGGACATCGACGAGTTCAAGACCCTGGTGGACGAAGTGCGCTGATGCCGGAAGCGGCGATTGCTACTGGTTTGATAGCTGCCAGCGCTTGTCCAGCAAGGACTGGAGGCCATTTCCACTGATAATCCGGCACACGCCGATCACGGGGCCGCCCGGGCCCCCTCCCCGCCCAGGCGCAATGCCTGCACCACCAGCGCGAAGGCGGGCGACGGCTGGCGCCGGCTCGGGTAGTACAGGTGGTAGCCGTCGAATGGCGGGCACCAGTCCTGCAGCACGCGCACCAGGCGCCCGGCCTCGACATGGGCCATCACCTCATCCTCTGGCAGCAGCGTGATGCCGAGGCCCGCCAGCGCCGCATCCACCTGCGGCTGCGTGGTGTTGAAGACCAGTTGCCCATCCACGCGCACGTTCAGCCTGCGCCCCCGGCGCTCGAAGTCCCACACGTACAGGCCGCCCGAGGTGGGCATGCGCTGGTTGATGCAGTGGTGCGCCGTCAGCGCCTGCGGCGTCCTGGGCACCGGGTGCGCAGCGAAGTAGCCGGGCGATGCCACCACCGCCATGCGCAGCGGCGGGCCGATGGGGATGGCGACCATGTCCTTGTCGATGATGTGCCCGAAGCGCACGCCCGCGTCGAAGCGGTCGGCCACGATGTCGCGCAGGCCGTAGTTCACGTCGAACTCCAGCGCCACGTCCGGGTACGCGCGCAGCAGCGGCGCCAGCCTGGGCTGCAGGATGGTGTGCAGCACGTTGTCGCCGCAGGTGATGCGCACCGTGCCCGAGGGTTTGTCGCGCAGTTCCGTCAGCGCATCCAGCTCCGCCTCGATCTCATCGAAGCGGTGGCCGATGGCGCGCATCAGCCGCTCGCCCGCCGGCGTGGGCGCCACGCTGCGCGTGGTGCGCGTGAGCAGGCGGATGCGCAGCCGCTCCTCCAGCCCGCGGATGGCCTGGCTCAGCGCCGACTGCGTGACGCCCAGCAACGCGGCGGCACGGGTAAAGCTGCCCTCGCGCGCGACGGTGACGAAGGCGAGCAGGTCGTTGAGGTTGCGGCGGGGCATGGCGGCGCGGCTACCCCTGCCGCGCCAGCAGGAATTCAGCGGGCGTGTAGATGGGCAGGCTGGCGGCGCAGAAATCGCGCACGTTGCGGGTCACGATGGCCTGGCAGCCGGCATGGCGGGCGGCCTCGTGCAGCACGGCATCTTCGTAGTCCGCGAAGGCGGCGGCCAGTGCGTCGCCCAGCACCAGGCGATTGACCGGGGCAATGTCGAACAGTTGCAGCAGCGTACCAACCTGCGCGCGCGCCTGCTGCGCATCCAGCGCGCGGCCGCACAGGTAGAACAGGGTGGTCACTGTGGTGGCACACAGGCTGCCGATGATTGCGCCGCGCTCCACCAGCGCCAGCACCTGGGCGCTGTCGTGCACGAACGGCTTGCGGTCGAGCAGCACGTCGAGCACGACGTTGGTGTCGAACAGGACGTTCATCGGTGCTTGGATTCCAGGTAGGCGCGGTAGTCAGCTTCGTCCAGCGGCGTCGAAGCCATCTTGAGCGAGCCCTTGAGCGAGGCGACGATGGGCGGCAGCGCTGGCTGCGGCTGCCGGGCGGCCGTGGCCGGGTTGAGCTGAATGAAGTAGTCGGCCACAAGCTGCGAGAGGGATTTGCCATTGCGTTGCGCTTGCGCCTTGGCTTGCGCGATCAGTTCCTCGTCGAGCCTGAGCGTCAGTTTGGTTTGCATGGCGTGCTCCGTGTGACGTATATGAATTCTCCGATTGTACGTCTGCGATTTCCAGGCCTGTGACAGGGCGTAATTGGTTAGATTTTCTAATAAACCCATTAAGCATCCATCAGCTAGTCAATCGAATGGCCGGCGGGCAAACTTCTTGCCCATGCACCCCCTCCCCCGCCGCAGCGCCCTGGCCGTGCTGCTCGCCCAGGCCGCTGGCGGCGCATTCGCGCAGGAGCCGCCCATGCAAATCCACCTGACCGTCGATGGCCAAAGCGCCACCGCCACGCTGTACGACAACGCCACCGCGCGCGACTTCGCGGCGCTGCTGCCGCTCGACCTGACGCTGGAGGACTACGCCACCATCGAGCGCGTTGCCACGCTGCCACGCAAGCTCTCCACCCAGGGCGCGCCCGAGGGCATGGCCCCCGTGGCGGGCGAGCTGGCGCACTACGCACCCTGGGGCAACCTGGCGATCTTCATCGAGGGGCGCCCGTACGCGCGCAGCCTGCTGCCGCTGGGCAAGGTGGATGTGGGCCTGCCCGTGCTGGCGCGGCCGGGGCCGTACCGGGTACGCATTGAAATCGCGCTCCCCAAAAAGTAGCTGCCAGCGCTTGATACACGGTCATTCCAACATGAAAAACATTGGAAACCGTTGCCTGTAAAGCGCAAGCAGCTATCAAATTTGATGAAACCGCCACGAAGGAAATCCACCATGACCCAGACCCTTGAAGACGCAGGCCGCCGCAGCCTGCTGAAGATGACCAGCGCCGCGGCCGCCGCCGTTGCCACGGGCTGCGCCACGGGCAACGCCGCCTTGCAGCCGCAGTGGGACAAGACCTTTGCCCAGAGCGGCAAGGTCGATCACCGCAAGGTCACGTTCAGGAACCGCTACGGCATTACCCTGGCGGGCGACCTGTACCAGCCCCGGAACGCCAGCGGCCAGCTCGCGGCCATCGCCATCGGCGGCCCGTTCGGCGCGGTGAAGGAGCAGTCCTCCGGCCTGCACGCGCAGACCCTGGCCGAGCGCGGCTTCGTCACGCTGGCGTTCGACGCATCGTTCACGGGCGAGAGCGGCGGCGAGCCGCGCAACGTCGCCTCGCCCGACATCAACACCGAGGACTTCAGCGCCGCCGTGGACTTCCTGGGCCTGCTGCCGAATGTCGACCGTGAGCGCATCGGCATCCTCGGCATCTGCGGCTGGGGCGGCATGGCCCTGAATGCCGCGGCGGTGGACAAGCGCGTCAAGGCCGTGGTGGCGAGCACCATGTACGACATGGCCCGCGTGATGTCCAAGGGCTACAACGACGGCATGGCCCTGGCGCAGCGCAGTGCGACGCTGGAGCAACTGGGCCGCCAGCGCTGGGCGGATGCGGAAAACGGCACGCCCGCCTACCAGCCGCCCTACAACACGCTGCACGGCGGCGAGGCGCAGTTCCTGGTGGACTACCACGACTACTACATGACGCCGCGCGGCTACCACGCGCGCGCAGTCAACTCGGGCAACGCCTGGACGCAGACCACGCCGCTGCCGTTCATGAACATGCCGCTGCTGACGTACATCGCAGAGATCGCGCCGCGCCCCGTGCTGTTCATCCACGGCGAGAACGCGCATTCGCGCTACTTCAGCGAAACCGCCTACGCGGCCGCGGCGCAGCCGAAGGAACTGCTGATCGTGCCCGGCGCCAGCCATGTCGATCTGTACGACCGCAAGGTGCCGTTCGACCAGCTCGCGGCCTTCTTCCGCCAGCACCTCGCGCGGGCATGACGAATGCCGCGCCGGCCGCGCGCTGGAGCGGCGTCTTCGCCATGGCGCTGTGCGTGTTCACGCTGATCGCGTCCGAATTCATGCCCGTGAGCCTGCTCACGCCCATGGCCGCCGACCTGCGCGTGACCGAGGGCATGGCGGGCCAGGGCATCGCCATTTCCGGCGCGTTCGCGGTGGCGGCCAGTCTTTGCATCGCCCGGATCGCGGGCCGGCTGGATCGCAAAACACTGCTGCTGGCGCTGACGGCGGTCATGGGCCTGTCCGGCGCGGTCATCGCACTGGCGCCCAGCTACGCCATCTACATGCTGGGCCGCGCACTCATCGGCGTGGTGGTGGGCGGCTTCTGGTCCCTGTCCGCTGCCACGGCCATGCGGCTGGTGCCCGCTGCGCAGGTACCGCGTGCACTCGCCATCTTCAACGGCGGCAACGCGCTGGCGACCGTGGTCGCCGCGCCGCTGGGCGCCTGGCTGGGCGCGGCCATCGGCTGGCGCGGGGCGTTCCTGTGCCTGGTGCCGGTGGCACTGGTCGCCTTCGCGTGGCAGTGGGCCAGCCTGCCCCGCATGCCCGCGCAGCGGGGCGCGGCAGGCACAGGCCACGTGTTCCGGCTGCTGCGCCGCCGCGTGGTGGCGCTGGGCATGCTGGGCGTGGGCGTGTTCTTCATGGGCCAGTTCACGCTGTTCACCTACGTGCGGCCTTTCCTGGAGACGGTCACGCGCGTGGACGTGGCGGCCGTCACGCAGGTGCTGCTGGTGATCGGCGTGGCGGGCTTCGCGGGCACCACGCTGGTCGGCGCGGTGCTGCGGCGCGGCTTCTACGCCACGCTGGCCGCCATCCCGCTGCTGATGGCCGCCATCGCCGCGGCGCTGATGGCCTGGGGCGGCTGGACGGCGGCGGCGATGGCGCTGCTGGGCGTGTGGGGGCTGGTTGCCACCGCCGCGCCCGTGGGCTGGTGGGCCTGGGTGCCGCGCACCTTCCCGCACGACGCGGAAGCGGGCGACGGGCTGATGGTGGCGATGATCCAGTTGTCCATTGCGCTGGGCTCCACCGTGGGCGGGCTGCTGTTCGATGGCATCGGCTACCGGGGCACCTTCATCGCCAGCGCAGGCATGTTGCTGCTGTCCGCGGTACTGACCGCCTCGGCGTCGCGCGCCGAGGCGCGGGCGGCATAGGCACGCTCCGGATGAACAACCCCGACTCACGCGCCCACGCGCGTGATGCGATCCGCCCGGGGCGGCGCCACCGGGCCGTGGGCACGGAAATAGTCCTCGAACACGTCCAGGTCCTGCCCGCCGCCCACGGCGTCCTGGCCTTCCAGGAACACGGTGAAGTTGTCGCCGCCCGCCGCCAGGTAGCTGCTGACGACCACGCGCAGCGTGTCCTGCGGCGCGATCGGGCGGCCCTGCAGCGCCAGGCCCGCCACGCGCTGGCCGCGCGGCCGGGAGAGGTCGTAGCGGTAGGCGAAGCCCTCGGACACCGCCAGCACACGCGGGTTCTGCACGGTGTTGCTGCCGCTGTCGAACTGCTGCTCCAGCAGCGCCTGCAACTGGGCGCCGGTGTAGCTGCGCACCACCAGGCTGTTGCCGAAGGGCTGGACCGCGAACAACTGGCCGTAGCGCACCAGGCCCTGTGCATCGGGCAGCAGGTCGGCGCGCACGCCGCCCGGGTTCATGAAGGAAATCTGCGCCCCGCCGCGCTCCGGCGCGCGCGTGGCGGCCAGCTGGGCGTCGGCGATCAGGTTGCCCAGCACCGACTCGCCCGAAGGCTGCCGCCGGCGCAGGAACGGCCCGCTGGCCTGCCCCACCGGGCGCTGGGCCAGGGGCACGGCCGCTTCGCGGTAGCGCTCCACCAGGCGCGCCACGCCCGCATCGGGGGCGAACACCGGAAAGCCCGGGTGCAGCTCCACGCGCCCCTGCGCGCCGGTGAACGGCTCGCCCTGCACGATGACCTGGCGCGCGCTCTTGCGCACCACGCGGCGCGCCCGCGTGTCCACGGACAGACGGATTTCGGTCAGCAGCGTGCCGTAGTAGCCCGCGCTGGTGAGCAGGAAGGGCCGCGCCGCGTTCACCCGCCCGTAGTCGCAGACGTAGGCTTGGTGGGTGTGGCCCGACACCACCACGTCCACCGACGGGTCGAGCCGCTCCAGGATGGGCACGATGTCGCCGCTCAGGCCCTCGCAGCCGGGCGCGGTGACCGGCGCATCGGCGCGGCCGCCTTCGTGCACCACGGCCACGATCACGTCGGCGCCCTGCGCGCGCAGCAGCGGGACCAGCGCGTTGGCGGTCTCTGCTTCATCGGCGAAGCGCAGCCCGGCCACGCCGCTGGGCGTGACCATGGTGGGCGTGGCGCGCAGCGTCAGGCCGATGAAGCCGACGGTGATGGTGGCGCCGTTCTCGCTGAAGCGCTTGAGCCCCGCGGCCGGCAGCAGGGTCTGGCCGTCGGCGCGCAAGGTGTTGGCCGTGAGGATGGGAAAGCCCGCGCCCGCGAACGGCTGGCTGAGCTGGCAGGGCTCGCGCACGGTGTGCTTCTCGCAGCCGCCCTGCTGCAGCCGCAGCAGCTCGCGCCAGCCCCTGTCGAACTCGTGGTTGCCGGCGGCGTGGAAGTCCACGCCCATGGTGTTGAAGGCCTCGACCGTGGGTTCGTCGAGGAACAGCGCCGACACCAGCGGCGACGCGCCCACCATGTCGCCCGCCGACACCACCGCATGGTGCGGGTGGCGCGCCTTGAGCGCGGCGATGGCGCTGGCGAAGTGCGCCGCCCCGCCCGCCGGCACCTGCGTGGCGCCGGTGCTGGCGGGCACCGGCACGGCCAGGCGCGGCGGCTCCAGGTTGCCGTGGAAGTCGTTAAAGCCGATCAGCGCGATATCCATGACCGGCGCCGGCGTGCTGCCACAGCCCGCCAGCACGCCGGCAAGGCCCGCGCACAGCGCCAGCGCCGCGCCGCGCAGGCGCGCGCCCATGGCCACGCTCATGGCCGTGCGGCAGCGATGGGCGGCACGGCCTGCGCCACACCGCCGCACTGCGCGCGGTGGCGCAGCGCGTGGTCCATCAGCACCAGCGCCAGCAGCGCCTCGGCGATGGGCGCCGCGCGGATGCCGACGCACGGGTCGTGGCGGCCCTTGGTCACCACCTCCACCGGCTGCCCGTCGATGTCGATCGACGGGCGCGGGCTGAGGATGGAGCTGGTGGGCTTGATGGCGATGCCGACGTCAATGTCCTGCCCCGTGCTGATGCCGCCGAGCACGCCGCCCGCGTGGTTGCTGGCGAAGCCCCCGGGGGTGAGCGCGTCGCCATGCACGGTGCCGCGCTGCGCCACGCTGGCGAAGCCGGCGCCGATCTCCACGCCCTTGACGGCGTTCAGGCCCATCATGGCGTGGGCGATGTCGGCGTCGAGCCGGTCGTACAGCGGCTCGCCCAGGCCCACGGGCACGCCCGTGGCCTGCACGCGCAGGCGCGCGCCGCAGGAGTCGTGCGCCTTGCGCAGGGCGTCCATGTAATCCTCGTAGCGCTGCACGTCGGCCACGGGGGCGAAGAAGGGGTTGTTCGGCACGTGCTCCCAGCCCTCGAACGGGATGGGCAGCTCGCCCAGCTGCGTCATGCAGGCGCGGAATTCGGTGCCGAACTGCTCGCGCAGCCACTTCCTGGCCACGGCCCCGGCGGCCACGGTGGGCGCCGTCAGCCGCGCCGAGGAGCGCCCGCCGCCGCGCGGGTCGCGCAGGCCGTACTTGTGCCAGTAGGCATAGTCGGCATGGCCCGGGCGGAAGGTGCGCAGGATGTCGCCGTAGTCCTTGCTGCGCTGGTCTGTGTTGCGGATCAGGAGCGCGATCGGCGTGCCGGTGGTGCGGCCCTCGTACACGCCGGAGAGGATCTCCACCGCGTCCGGCTCGTTGCGCTGCGTCACGTGGCGGCTGGTGCCGGGGCGGCGGCGGTCCAGGTCGTGCTGGATGTCGGCCGCGCTCAGTGCCATGCCGGGCGGGCAGCCGTCGATCACGCAGCCAATGGCCGGGCCGTGGGATTCACCGAAGTTGGTGACGCAGAAAAGGGTGCCTAGGGTGTTGCCGCTCATAGGGGTGGAATTATCGCGTACTCACAAAAAAATAGCTGCCAGCGCTTGTCTGGCAAGCGCTGGCAGCCGTTTTGGTGCGAAAAATATCAGGACTGCGCCTGGCTCGGCTCTTCCTGCGGCCAGTCGCGGATATAGGCCTTGAGCAGCTTGTTCTCGAAGTTCTGGCTGTCCACCACGGCCTTGGCCACGTCGTAGAAGCTGACCACGCCCATGAGCATGCGGTTTTCCATCACCGGCATGTAGCGCGCGTGGCAGCCCAGCATCATGCGGCGCACCTCGTCCATGTCGGTCTCCAGCGTGCAGGTCAGCGGCGCGTCGTCCATGGCGGTGCGCACCAGCATGGTGCCCACGCTGCCGCCGTTGCGCGCCAGCACCAGGTTGATCTCGCGGAAGGTGAGCATGCCCACCAGGTCGCCGTACTCCATCACCACGAGCGAGCCGATGTCGCGCTCGGCCATGGTCTGCACGGCTTGCGCCAGGTGTTCATCGGGGTGGACGGTGTAGAGGGTATTGCCCTTGACGCGCAGGATGTCGCTGACTTTCATGGCGGTGTCTTCTCAAGAAATGCTCGAAGGAATATAGCCCACAAATACCCCACAATGGTGCGCGCATTGTTTACCTTGGAGACACAGAAGATGCCCGGATATTCCGACCCTGGCTTCGACACGCTCGCGCTGCACGCGGGCGCCCAGCCAGACCCCACGACCGGCGCGCGCGCCACGCCCATCCATCTCACGACCTCGTTCGTGTTCGAGTCGAGCGACCACGCCGCCGCGCTGTTCAACATGGAACGCCCGGGGCACGTGTACAGCCGCCTGAGCAACCCGACCAACGCCGTGCTGGAGCAGCGCGTGGCGGCGCTGGAAGGCGGCGTGGGCGCCATCGCCACGGCCAGTGGCCAGGCAGCGCTGCACCTGGCCATCGCCACGCTGATGGGCGCGGGCGGGCACATCGTGGCCAGCACGGCGCTGTACGGCGGCTCGCACAACCTGCTGCACTTCACGCTGCGCCGCTTCGGCATCGAAACCACCTTCGTGCCGCCCGGCGACCTGGACGCCTGGCGCGCCGCCGTGCGCCCGGCCACGCGCCTGTTCTTCGGCGAGACTGTGGGCAACCCGGGGCTCGACGTGCTCGACATTCCCGCTGTGGCGCAGATCGCGCACGAGGCCGGCGTGCCGCTGCTGGTGGACTCCACGCTCACCTCGCCCTGGCTCATCAAGCCCCTTGAACTGGGTGCCGACCTGGTGTACCACTCGGCCACCAAGTTCCTCTCGGGCCACGGCACGGTGATGGGCGGCGTGGTGGCCGATGGCGGCAGCTTCGACTGGGACGCCTCGGGGCGTTTTCCCGAGCTGGCCGCGCCGTACGACGGCTTCCACGGCATGGTGTTTTCCGAGGAAAGCAGCGTCGGCGCCTTCCTGCTGCGCGCGCGCCGCGAGGGCCTGCGCGACTTCGGCGCCTGCATGAGCCCGCACACCGCGTGGCTGATCCTGCAGGGCATCGAAACCCTGCCGCTGCGCATGGAGCGGCACATGCGCAACACCGGGAAGGTGGTGCAGTTCCTGGCCAGCCATCCGTTCGTGGCGCGCGTGGGCCACCCGCTGCTCGAATCCCACCCCAGCCACCAGCTGGCGCAGAAGCTGCTGCCGCGCGGCGCGGGCTCGGTGTTCAGCTTCGACATCAAGGGCAGCCGCGCGCAGGGCAAGGCCTTCATCGAGGCGCTGCAGCTGTTCAGCCACCTGGCCAACGTGGGCGACTGCCGCTCGCTGGTCATCCACCCGGCCAGCACCACGCACTTCCGCATGAGCGACGAAGCGCTGGCGGGCGCGGGCATCGGCCAGGGCACCATCCGCCTGTCGATCGGCCTGGAGGACGCCGACGACCTCATCGCCGACCTGCAGCGCGCGCTCAAGGCGGCCGAGAAATCCGCCGCCGCCCCCACGGCACAGGCACAAGCACAAGCACAAGCACAAGCAAAGGCAGGTGCATGATGTTCTACACCGTCAACGGCGCCCCCGCCTACTGCTACACCGCCGGCAAGCCTTTCGACCCCGCCAGGCCCACGGTGGTCTTCATCCACGGCGTGCTGTGCGACCACAGCGTGTGGGCGCTGCAAAGCCGCCACCTGGCCAACCACGGCTGGAACGTGCTCGCCGTGGACCTGCCGGGCCACGCGCGCAGCCAGGGCGAGGCCCCGGCGAGCGTGGAGCAGGCGGCGGATTTCATCGTCGCGCTGCTGGACGCCGTGGGCGCGCCGCGCGCCGCGCTGGCCGGCCACAGCTGGGGCTCGCTCATCGCCCTGGAGGCCGCCGCGCGCCTGGGCCAGCGCGCCACGCACCTGGTGATGGTCGGCTCGGCCTATCCCATGAAGGTGTCGCCCGCACTGCTCGACTCGGCCCTGAACACGCCCGAGAAGGCGCTGAAGATGGTCACCGTGTTTTCCTGCAGCACGCTGGCGCCGCCCTCGGGCGCGGGCTTCTGGGTGTTCGGCGCCGGCATGGCGCTGGGGCGGCGCGTGCTGCGCAGCAATGCCCAGGTGAACCTGCTGCACCGCGGCTTCACCGCCTGCGACAGCTACGCCGGCGGCGAGCAGGCCATGGCGGCGGTGCAATGCCCGGTGCTGTTCGTGCTCGGCGAGAAGGACCAGATGACCCCGCCCAAGGCCGCGCAAACGCTGGTCAACGCCGCGCGCAGCGCCGGGCGCCAGGTGCAGGTGGCGACGGTGCCCGTGGGCCACAACCAGATGACCGAGGCGCCCGACGCCACGCTGGCGGCGCTGCGCGGCTTCCTGGCGCAAGCCTGATCCTGGGAATTCGCGGTGTTTCAGGGCGCCAGCGCTTGTACAGAAAGCGCTGGCAGCTCTTATTTCAGGAGCACCTCGCCACCTTCCAGCGCGTCCGCCAGGCGCAAGTCGGCCAGGCCGGCGCGGCGCCACAGCGGCGCCAGGCTGTCGTCCGGCGCCACCAGCAGCCGGGCCACCAGGGGTGCCAGCGGCGTGGCCTGCACGTCGGCCAGCAGCACGAAGCGCGGCGGCTGGTCGCTGCTGCCCAGGGGCAGGTCGCTCAGCTGCCCCACCCAGTCGAGCGCGCACAGCGCCTCCAGCACGGGTTCGAGCTGCACCACGTCCACGCGCAGGCGCTGCGCCAGCTGCGGCATGCGCAGGCCCTTGTGCGGCAGCGCGCGCGCCTGGTGGAGCTGCTGCAGCACCTCCACCGCCAGCACGAAGCCCCCGCCCTGGCGGCTGGGCGTGCGCGCCACGCCGGCCAGCAGGCTCGGCAGGTAGGCCGTGACCACCGCCCCGGCCAGCACGATGACCCAGGCCACGTAGATCCAGACCAGCAGGATCGGCAGCGTGGCGAAGGTGCCGTAGATCACCGAGTACGTGGGCACCTGCGCCAGGTACAGGCCCAGCACCTTCTTGGCCAGCTCCATGGCCAGGGCGACGAAAAGCCCCCCGGTCCAGGCATGGCGCCACTGCACCTGCGTGTTCGGCACGTAGTGGTACAGCCCGGCCATGCCGGCGGCGAGCACGAAGAACTCGATCGAGTCGAACACCAGCCGCACGCCGGAGGGCAGCTGCTCCACCATGCCGCGCGAGGCCGACATGACGTAGGAAGTCAGCACCAGGCTCAGCCCCAGCAGCAGCGGCCCCAGCGTGATGGCGGCCCAGTAGATGAGCACGCGCTGGCCCAGCGGGCGCAGCCGGCGCACGCGCCAGATGGTGTTCAGCGTGCGGTCGATGGTCAGGATCAGCATCAGCGCCGTGACCATGAGCACGGAAAAGCCCGCCATCCCCAGCCGGCTGGCCTTGGCCGCGAACTGCGTGATGTAGCCCAGCACCTGGCGCGCGATGGTCTCGGGAACCAGGCTGTCGATGAGCCAGCGCTGCAGCACCTCCTGCGCCTTGCCGAAGATGGGAAACGCCGTGAACGCCGCCAGCGCCACCGTGGCGAACGGCACCAGCGCCAGGATGGTGGTGAAGGTGAGGCTGCTGGCCGTGAGGCCGAGCCGGTCCTCCCGGAAGCGCTGGCCCAGCGTGCGCACCGTGGAGCGCCAGGGAAAGCGCGCCAGCCGCGCCAGCAGCGCCCGGACGCGCTGCATCGCATTCTGTAAGGACAAGGACATGGCCGATATGATGCCAGCCCGATGACGACCGACACCCCTTCCCGCCCCCCGGCCCCGGTGGCCGCCACCCGCTGGCTCGCCGTGGGCAGCCTGCTGGGGCTGATCCTGCTGTGCCTGGCCTGGGAGCTGGCCCTGGCGCCCGTACGCCCCGGCGGCTCGTGGCTCGCGCTCAAGGCGCTGCCGCTGTGCATTCCGCTGGCCGGCCTGCTGAAGAACCGCATGTACACCTACCGCTGGGTCAGCCTGGTGGTGTGGCTGTACTTCACTGAAGGCGTGGTGCGCGCCTGGAGCGACAGGCCCCCGGGCAACTGGCTGGCGCTGGGCGAAGTCGCCCTGTGCCTACTGCTGTTCACCGCCTGCGCGCTGCATGTGCGCCTGAGGTTGAAGCGATGCTCCCCCTGAGTCGCCTTCGGCGCCTTCCCCCTCTCTCTGCGCGCTGCGCGCTCCGGGAGGGGGACGCAGCCAGCGCGGCGGGGCGGCCCTTGCGCGGCTGCCCACGCTTGGGCCGCGCCGGTTTCATGGGCTGCGCCATGAATCACTGAAAGACCTCTGCCAATGACCGACCTGCTCGACACCCTGCGCGCCACAGTGGGCGCGGCCCACGTCCTCGCCGAGGGCGACCTCGCCGCCTGGGAACAGGACTGGCGCCGCCGCGCGCGCGGCAAAGCCCTCGCCGTGGTGCGCCCCGGCTCCACCGCCGAAGTGGCCGCCGTGGTGCGCGCCTGCGCCGCTGCGGGCCATTCCATCGTGCCGCAGGGCGGCAACACCGGCCTGTCGGTCGGCTCCACGCCCGACGCCAGCGGCACCCAGGTGGTGCTGAGCCTGGCGCGCCTGAACGCCGTGCGCGCCATCGACAAGGACAACCTGACCCTGACCGTGGAGGCCGGCTGCATCCTGCAGAACGTGCAGGATGCCGCCGCCCAGGCCGGCCTGCTGTTCCCGCTGAGCCTAGCGGCCGAGGGCAGTTGCACCATCGGCGGCAACCTGGGCACCAACGCCGGCGGCACGCAGGTGGTGCGCTACGGCAACGCGCGCGAGCTGTGCCTGGGGCTGGAGGTGGTCACGCCCCAGGGCGCGGTGTGGGACGGCCTCAAGGGGCTGCGCAAGGACAACACCGGCTACGACCTGCGCGACCTGTTCATCGGCAGCGAGGGCACGCTGGGCATCATCACCGCCGCCACGCTCAAGCTCTTTCCGCAGCCCGCCGCCAGCCTCACCGCCTGGGCCGCCGTGCCGTCGATGGAGGCCGCCGTGCGCCTGCTGGGCCTGGCGCACCAGCACCTGGGTGCGGGGCTCACGGGCTTCGAGGTAATGGGGCGCTTCGCCCTGTCGCTCGTGGCCAGGCACATGCCGCAGCTGCGCGTGCCCTTCGTCGAACGGGAGGACGTGCCCTGCTGCGTGCTGCTGGAGAACGCCGACAGCGAATCCGAGGCGCATGCGCGCGCGCGCTTCGAGGCGCTGCTGGAAACCGCCTTCGAGGACGGCTGCGTGCAGGACGCCGTGGTGGCCGAGAGCCTGGCGCAAGCGCATGGCCTGTGGCATATCCGCGAGAACATCCCGCTGGCGCAGGCCGAGGAAGGGCTGAACATCAAGCATGACATCTCGGTGCCGATCTCGCGCATCCCGGCGTTCTGCGACTACGCCGACGCGCTGCTGGCGCGCGAGATTCCCGGCGTGCGCCTGGTCAACTTCGGCCACCTGGGCGACGGCAACCTGCACTACAACGTGCAGGCGCCCGAGGGCGGTGACGCCCGCGCCTTCCTGCGCGACCAGGAAGCGCAGGTGAACCACCTGGTCTACGAAGCCGTGGCCCGGTTCGGCGGCTCGTTCTCGGCCGAGCACGGCGTGGGCGGGCTGAAGGTGGATGAGCTGGAGAAATACCAGTCGCCCGTGGCGCTGGGCATGATGCGCGCCATCAAGAGCGCGCTCGATCCGCAGGGGATCATGAACCCGGGGCGGGTGCTGAAGGCAAGTTAACGCTCAGGCCACCGACGTACCACGCGCCGACCACACGCTGTCCGCCGCGCCATGCCGCACGCGCCGCGCCGCCGCGTGCGCCATCCACGCGAAGCACAGCGCGCCGATGAAGGCGGTAACGTCCACCCCCAGCGCCTGCACACTGGTATGCGCCCACAGGCCGAGCGCTGGCAGGAGCGCGGCCGCCAGCGTGGTCAGCGGAATCGCCAGCGCGGCTGCCGCGCACAGCCACAGCAGTCCCACCGCCGCCCGCGCCGCGCCGCGCGCGAAGGCCCAGGCCACGGCGCCGAAGAACACGGCGAAATAAACATACTGGTGCCAGGCATGCAGGTCTTCCACCCGTCCATACAGCCACTTGCCCGCCACGATGGTCAGCGACAGCCCGGCCACGCAGCCCAGGCACACGCCCACGGTGCCCGCCGCCAGCCAGTAGGTGTCGCGCCGCTGTGTGGGCAATGCATCGCCCTTGCGCTGCGCCTTGCGCCGCGTTTCCACCCACAGCAGGTTGCCGCCGTAGAACAGCCACGCACCCGCCAGGCCGAGCAGGAAGTAGCTCCAGCGCACCACCGCGCCGCCGTACTGACCGAAGTGCAGGCCGGCCAGCGTCATCGTGGTGCGCCACCATGGCTCCTGCTGCGATGGACGCAACCTGTCGTTGACGACCTCGCCCGTCACGGCGCTGAGGGCCACGGCGCCATAGCGGCTTTCCATCACGTAGCCCGGCTCGCGGCCCGTGAAGCGCGCCACGGTGGCCTTGTCGCCGGGGCGCTGGTAGGTGATGGCCTCGGGCACGAAGCCGGGGGCCTGCGCCTGCACGCGCGCCAGCAGTTGCGCGGGGGGCAGCATGGGCGCGGCCTCGTTCGCCGCTTGCGGCTGGCGGAACTGCGCCTGGAAGCGCTGCATGGTGGGCCGGTGCTTGTCGCCGTAGATGAGCAGGCCCTGCGCGCCGAACAGCAGCGCGCCCAGGCTGAAGGCCACGCTGGTGGTGGCGATGACAATATGGAACGGCAGGCCGGTGATGCCCACGACGTTGTGCGCGTCCAGCCACATGCGCTTGAGGTTCCTGCCCACACGCAGTGCGAAGAAGTCCTTGACCAGCGAGGGCAGCAGCACGATCACGCCAGAGATCAGCGCCACGCCGTACAGCAGCGACACCACGCCCATGAAGGCCGAACCCCACTGCCCCGGTATGCCCACGCGCATATGGATCTCGTTGATGAACTGGCCCAGCTCCGACGGCTCCTCCTGCCGCGCAACCAGGGCGCCATCGGCCCCCAGCGCGGCCCACCAGTGCACGTGCTCGTGCGTGTGGCCGGGGTCGCTTTCGTCGTGCGGCAGTTCCACCTCCCAGGTGACGCGGGCGGCGCGGTCCTCGCGCGGGGACAGGTGCACGGTGAAGCCGTGTTCGCGCACGTCGGGGTGCGCGGCCAGCAGTTGGTCGATGAGCGCGGGCACGCTGTCCAGCGGCGTCTGCGCCACGCCCAACGCGGCCGGCGAGGCCCAGCGCGCGATGGGCTCCATGAACATGGTCAGCGCCCCGGCGTAGAAGGCGATGAACAGCGCGAAGCCGCAGGTGATGCCCGTCCAGGTGTGGACGGTCTTGTAGAGCTTGACGATGGGTACGGGAATCATGCGAAGAACCAGAAGCGGCAGGCGAAAAGCAGCGCGAAGGCGGCCGCGTTGGCCGCGCCCAGCCACAGCCAGGCCGTCCAGCCGCTGCGGAACAGGAAGACGAGGCCGAACACGGCGATCCAGATGAAGGGCATCACGAAGCGCAGCGTGGTGAAGCGCCCATCCACGGCCGTGATGCCGCCCGGCCCCAGGTAGGCCAGCAGGCCCACCAAGGCCATGCCCAGCCCGAAGCCGCCCAGGAGCCCGGCAATGGTCTTGGCCCACCAGTCCGGGCGAATGTCGCGTGCCGCCATGTCAGCCGCCTTTCTTCTTCTTTAGTACGGCCAGGTAGGGAAAGGCGAACAGGCAGACCATGGCCACGTGCAGCGCCACGAAGAAGCCCGCCAGCGGCTGCAGCGCCAAGGCCCACAGCCAGACACCTGCGGCCAGCAGCACAAGGCCCGCTGCCAGGAACGTCCCCGGCAGCGGCTGTGCGCGCCAGCGCTGGTTGGGGCTGGCGAGGTAGAGGCAAGCGCACGCCAGGATGGTGAGTGCCAAGGCGGCAAGGGTCATGTTGAACTACAAAAAAGTGAGCTGCAAGCGCTTGCTGGATAAGCGCTGGAGCCCGATTTAGCTTAAAAATCTACCGTAACCGAGGCCGACACCGTGCGCGGCGCGCCCAGGGTGCCAATGGCTGCGCCTTCGCGGAAGATGCCGGAGTAGTAGTTGCGGCCGGCCACGTTGTCCACGTTCAGGCGCAACACGGCGTTGCGGCCGGCCACCTTGGTGGCGTAGCGCGCGCCCAAGTCAAACACCGACCAGCCGGGCAGTTGGAGCGTGTGGTTGTTGGTCAGCCACTGGCTGGCGCTGGCCTGCAGGCGGCCGGTGAGCGTGAGGCCCGGCGCGCCGGGCACGTCCCATTCCGCGCCCAGGTTGGCCTGCCAGCGCGGCGAGCCCACGGCGGTGGCGCCATCCAGCGCACCGCCCTGCGTCTTGGCCTGGACGCTTTGCGCATAGACCACGCCGCCCAGCACGCGCACGCCGCGCGCGACCTCGCCGAAAGTGCTCCACTCCAGGCCGCGCACGCGCTTCTCGCCGCCGTCGGTGGCGTCCAGACCCGCGCTGGTGGTGAAGGTGATGAGTTCGGGCTTCGTGATCTGGTAGAGCGCCGCCGTGTGGGTGAAGCTGCCCGCGTTCCACTTCACGCCCACTTCGGCCTGCTGCGTCTTGTAGGGCGCGAAGGTGTGGTTGCGCACGTAGCCGTTGTCGGTGGAGATGCGCCCGCCCTGGCTCAGGCCCTGCACGTAGCTGGCGTAGAGCGACACGCTCGGCCCCCAGGGCTTGAAGACCACGGCCGCAGCGGGAGTGACCACGCTCTTGTCGTAGGCCACTTCGCCGCCGGTGGTCATGCCGTCCGTCGTGGGATCAACCTGGTAGCTCTGGTGGCGCAGGCCCAGCGTGAGCTTGAGCGTGTCGTCCAGCAAAGACATCGTGTCCACCACCGCCAGGCTGTCGAAGGTCTTGTCGGACCATTTTTTGGCCGTGCCCGGCAGCACGGGCATGGCCACATAGGAAGGGTGGTAGATGTTGGTGACGCCGCCGTTCGAGCTGGCGTCGTAGCCGTAGTCCATCTTCAGGCGGGATGCCTGCAGCGTCATCTCGTGGCCGATGCCGCCAGTCTTGAAGTTCAGGCGCAAGCCCGCCTCAGTGTTCACGTTGTCCTCGTACATGCGCTGGCCGGACATGGAGACCGTGCCCGCGCCGTCCGCCCCGGTGACGACAACCCACGTCCCCGTGAAGAAGCCCGCGACCTTGCCATGGCGCACGCCCACGTTGGCAAAGGCGGTCACCGCGTCATTGAAGGCGTATTCGGTGCGCAGGATGACGGCCTTGTTCTCGGCCTCGCCATAGGCGGCGGGGAACTGGCCCAGCGTGGCGTCGGGCGCCTTGAGCACGCCCAGCGCGGGGTTGCGGAACATCACGCCGACGGGCGTGCCGCCGTCGAACTTCTCCTTGGCGTAGTAGGCGTCGAGCGAGCCCTTGAAGCCGCCGTTGCGGTAATCAAGCGCGGCGGACAGCAACTGCCGCTGGCGCGACTGGCCGCCAAGCTCCGTGTCGCCGTCGGCGAAGGCACCGTTCAGGCGCAAGCCCCATTCCTTGCTCTCGCCAAAACGGCTGCCCAGGTCGAACTTGGCGCCGGCCTGGCCCTTGGAAACATAGCCCAGCGCCACGCGCGAGAGCGGCTCCTCGCCCGCGCGCTTGGGCACGAGATTGATCGTGCCACCCAGCGCCCCGGCGGGCGCCATGCCGGTGAACAGCGCGCTGGGGCCGCGCAGCAGCTCCACGCGCTCGAACATCTCCACCGGCGTGCGGCCGTAGGGGATCAAGCCGTACATGCCGTCAACCACCAGCTCGTTCTGGTTGACGGCGAAGTTGCGCACGCGGAAGTTCTCGAACGGGTGGCCATCGGACGTGGAATAGCGCACCGCCGGGTCGTTCTTGAGCACGTCGGCAACGGTGCGCGCGCCCTGGTTCTCGATCGTCTCCGCCGTGTAGCTGGTCACGCTGAAGGGCGTATCCATCACGTCCGCATTGCCCATCAGGCCCAAGCGCGCGCCCTTGGCGACCTGACCGCCAGCGTAGGGCGCGGGCAGGCCGCCCGCGGGCTCGGCCTGCGCCGTCACCGTGACCTGCGCCAGTACCGCCGCGTTGCCGCCATTCGCGGCGGAAGCGGCAGGCGCGGGCGCCACGGCCGCCCGCAGCGTGTAGCCGCCGCCCGTGGTCGCCAGCAGCTCCAGGCCCGAGCCGGCCAACGCGCGCCGCATGGCCTCGGGCGCCTCGAAGCGGCCGCGCACCGGCGCGGCGCTGCGGCCTTGCATCAGCTGGGCATCGGTGGTGAAGGCCAGCCCGGCCTCGCGCGCGATGCGGTTGAGCGTGGCGGCCAGCGGGCCGGCGGGCAGGTCGTAATCGCGCACGGCTGCGGCAACGGCGGTCTGCGCGGTGGCAGGCGAGGCGGCCAGCATGCCCGCCGCCAGGGCGAACAGCAGTGCAGCGGCGCAAGGTTTCAGTGAAAAGGGCAGCGCATTGGGCATGGGCATGGAACTCCAGGGCAGATAACAGGGAAAGGAATCGGAAGGTCTCCTTCCTTGCATGCCGAACGAGCGCTGAAAAGTGAGAGGGGGCGGCACGATTTTTTTCGTCGGTTTATCCCCGCACTTGCGCGATCACTCCCCTATTGATAGCTATCAGCGCTTACCCACAAAGGGCCAGCGGCAGATTTGACGCCGAATTCAGCGCCGAGGCTCCAGCGTCACCCACCAGCGCGTGGTGTAGGCCACTTCCACCGGCACGGCGGCGGTGAGGGCCAGCAAGGCCTGGTCGGTATCGGCCAGCGGCAGCGTGCCCGTCACGCGCAAACCGGCCACGCGCGGATCGACGGCCAGGCGCCCCGGGCGGTAGCGGGCAAGCTGCGCCACCACGTCGGCCAGGGGCTGGTTCTCGACGACCAGCAGACCGTCCTTCCACGCATCGTGCTCGGGCGGCGCGGGTTCCGGGGCTTGCACACGGCCGCTGTGCAGCAGCGCGGTCTGGCCGGCCTGCACGATGCGCTCGCCCGCGCAGGGCGGGGCGGGGGCAGCGGCGCAATCGGGCGGGCGGGCGGCCACCGCCGACTGGGTGACGGTGACGCGGGAGGCGCCCTCCTCCAGCACCTGCACGGCAAAGCGCGTGCCCAAGGCGCGCAGGCTGCCGCCCGGGGTGAGCACGACGAACGGGCGCCGCTCCGCCGCGCCGGCGTGCGCGGTTTCCACGGCCACGCGCCCCGCGCGCAGCACGATGGCGCGGTGCGTGGCGTCGAAGGCCAGGTCCACGGCGCTGCGCGTGTCCAGGTGCAGCACCGAGCCATCGGGCAGCGCAACGCTGCGGCGCTCGCCCGTGCCGGTGCGCAGGTCGGCCAGCAAGTGCGCCGTGGGCTGGAAGCGGTCGAGCAGCAGCCCGCCGCCCACGGCAACGGCCAGCGCCACGGCCAGTACGGCGGCCGCGCGACGTGCCGTGGAGCCGGGGCGCGCCAGCGCGGCACGGGCCGCTGGGCCGCGCACGGCGCCCAGGCCGGCGTCCAGCTCGGCGCCGAGCTGGTTCAACTGGCGCCAGGCGCGCGTGTGGTCCGGGTGGGCGGCCAGCCAGCGCTGCAGGGCGGCCTCGCCGCCGTCCATGGCATCGCCCTCGTCTACCCGCAGCCGCCAGGCGATGGCGGCGTCGCGCACGCGGGCGGGCACCGGCGCGTCATCTGCCACGCATGCACCGCCGCTCACGGCGCCACCCCGAAGCGCAGCGCATAGGCATGGCGCATGGCACTGGCCAAGTACTGGCGCACGCGCGGCACGGAGACCTGCAACTGCGCCGCGATCTCGGCGTGCGTGAGGCCGTCGAGCCGGCTCATCAGCCAGGCGGCGCGCGTCTTGGGCGTGAGCCCCTGCAGCAGCGCATCGACCGCCTGCAGCATCTGCACCGCGGCCAGGCGCTCCTCGGGCGAAGGGTGCAGCGCCTCGGGCTGCGCCGCCAGGTCGGCCAGGTAGGCGCGCTCCAGCTCGCCGCGGCGCCAGAAGTCCACCAGCAGGCCGCGCGCCACGGTGGTGAGGTAGGCGCGCGGCGCGCGCAGCACCTCGGGCGCGACGGCCTGGGCCGGGCGCGCGAGCAGGCGCACGAAGGTGTCCTGCGCCAGATCATCGGCATCCTGCGCGCAGCCCAGGCGGCGCCGCAGCCATGCCTGCAGCCAGCCATGGTGGTGGCTGTAGAGCGCGTGCAGGGGGTGGGAGTCGGCGGGCATACTCACGAATTAAGAACCATTCTCGATTATAGGAACACCGGACGCCCAACGCCCCGGGCGCCTGACCCCAGGGGCCTAGAATCGCGGCCTTGCAGCGCAGGCACGGTGCCCGCGCGCTCCGCCCGCAGGTCTTTCGCCCATGTCCAGCCCCCGCCCCGTCCGCTCGCAGTACGAAGATTTCATGCGCCACGTGTTCACCCACGGCGTGGCCAAGGGCGACCGCACGGGCACGGGCACGCGCAGCGTGTTCGGGCACCAGATGCGCTTCGACCTCAGCGAAGGCTTTCCCCTGGTCACAACGAAGAAGGTGCACCTCAAGTCCATCATCGTCGAGCTGCTGTGGTTCCTCACGGGTTCGTCGAACAACCACTGGCTGCGCGAGCGCGGCGTGACGATCTGGGACGAATGGGCGCGCGCCGACGGCGACCTGGGCCCCGTGTACGGCGTGCAGTGGCGCAGCTGGCCGACGCCGGACGGCGGCCACATCGACCAGATCCAGCAGGTGGTGGACACGCTGAAAAGCAATCCCGACTCGCGCCGCATCATCGTGAGCGCCTGGAACGTGGCCGAGCTGGACAAGATGGCCCTCATGCCCTGCCATGCGTTCTTCCAGTTCTACGTGGCCGAGGGGCGGCTGTCGTGCCAGCTCTACCAGCGCAGCGCCGACATCTTCCTGGGCGTGCCCTTCAACATCGCCAGCTACGCCCTGCTGACCCACATGCTGGCGCAGCAGTGCGATCTGCAGGTGGGCGACTTCATCTGGACCGGCGGCGACTGCCACATCTACAGCAACCACTTCGAGCAGGTGCAGACGCAGCTGGCGCGCGCGCCCTACGCCTACCCGCAGCTGCACATCAGGCGCCGCCCGGACTCGATCTTCGATTACGCCTATGAAGACTTCGAGATCCTGGGGTACGAGCACCACCCCGCCATCAAAGCCCCCGTGGCGGTGTAGCGCCTTGCGCAGCTGCCTGGCATCCGCCCTGCTGGCCGGCCTCCTGGCGGGCGGCGCGCACGCCGCCCCCTCCGGCCAGGCAGCACCAGCCGATGCAGCGGCGCTCGAAGCGGTTGCCGCTGCCTTGGAAGGCCGCCTGGTGGTGGGCGGATCGACCTTCTACCGGGTGGCGCGCGTGCTGTCGATCGACACGCAGGACGGCACGGCCACCCTGCACGCCGAGGCCGACCCGCTGTACGAAGGCCAGTACGCGGGCAACCCCGAGGGGCAAACCAGCGACGGCCGCCTTTACTACAACGTCCGCATCGACCCCGGGACCGCCTGCGGCCTGCCGGGCGTGAGCGCCCGGCTCGACACGAGCGACCTCCTGGTCTTGCACCAGGGCGCATTCGTCACCTTGCGCGAAGCCTTCCCCGGCATGCACCTGCGCGCCTGGGACCGGCCCATCAACTTCGTCACCCCGCAAACCCTCGCCAGACTCCGGCAATGCGCCGGGCAGCTCGCGCAGGCGGCCGATGCCATGCCGTTTCGCAGCATCGCGGTGTATGCGGGCGCGCAGCCCATCGCCGAGGTCGGCCGCACCTCCACGGCTGCGTTCCGCTACGAAGAAGAACCGGGGGGAGAGCTGATCGGCGCCATGACGCACCTGGCCATCACGCCGAAAAAGCATGCGGCGCTCGGCGATTTCACCGTCAGCGTGCGTGCCGTTTCCGTGATGCACTGCGACTACGAAGGGCCACACATCGAACTGGACCGCTGGAAGCAGGGCCTGGGCCCGGAAGTGCCCCTGGCGCGCGCCGGCAAGAAATTCGTGATAGCCCCCCAGGCGCTGCCCACCACCGCGCCGCCGTTTCCCCGCTACACGCCCACGGAGCTGCGCCGTGCCATTGCCCAGCACTGGGGCAACGCCGGCCTGGCGTCGAGCGAAGAAGCCAGGCCCTGCCAGCCATTCCTGCGCGGCTACCGTTTCGCCGTGCGCTACCAGTCCCGGCTGGTGCAGGAGCTGTCCGTGTCCTTCGCGGGCGGCTGCTGAGAGATACCGACTGGAGTCACCCCATGGAAATCGCACTCATCTACGCCCGCGCGGCCAACGGCGTCATCGGCAAGGACGGCACCATGCCCTGGCACCTGCCGGAAGACATGGCGCGCTTCAAACGGCTCACGCAGGGCAGCCCCGTCATCATGGGCCGCAAGACCTGGGACTCGCTCCCGCCGCGCTTCCGCCCGTTGCCGGGGCGCACCAACATCGTCGTCACGCGCCAGCCGGATTGGAATGAAACAGGCGCCCAGCGCGCTCCCAGCCTGCGCGAGGCGCTACAAATGTGCGAGCAATCCGCGACGGCGTGGGTGATCGGCGGCGCGCAGATCTACGCCCAGGCCCTGCCGCTGGCCCAGCGCGTGGAAGTCACCGAGATCGGGCGCGACTTCGACGGCGATGCCTACGCGCCCGAGCTGGGGCCGCCGTGGCGGGAGACGGCGCGCGAAAGCCTGGTCAGCGCCAGCGGGCTGCCGCTGCGCTTCGTCACCTACCTGCGGCAGGGTTGAGCTTTTTTGATAGCTGGTTGCGCTTGCTGGGATTGGGTTTGCTGCGGTTTTGGCTGTGTTTTTGGGTTTGCTTTCCGGGGCCGGGACTCGCCCCGGCGGGTGAGGTACTTTCTTGTCACTCGACAAGAAAGTACCCAAAGAAACGCGCCCCGCAGTCTGCGACCCCTTCGCTGCGCTACGGGGCAAACCTGGGGCGAGACGCTGGCGGGGTGCGCTGCGGAACTCGCTGCGCGCCTGCGGCGCTTCGCTCAAACAGCCGCAGCGAGTCAGTTCACGAAGCATGCGCGACTTCGCGCATGCCACCCCACCACCACCTCGCCCCAGGCGCAGCCTGAAAGGGGGTGGAGACGACACGGGCCATCGCTGCGCTCGGCCTCGCGGACGCAGGCGCTACGCGCCGCGAAGTCCAGGCCGAGCGCAGCGATGGCCCGTGTGCGGGCTTCAAACCCCTTCTGACCGTACCGAGGAGCGCAGGGCGTGGGGCGGGCGCGTGTGCCGAAGGACACACGCGCTTCGTGAACTGACTTGCCGCGTCTGTTTGAGCGAAGCGCGCAGCGCGTAGCGAGTTACGCGGCACCGCCCCGCGCCCGAGCACCGCAGGCTGCCCCTTCGCTTTAGCGAAGGGGATACGGGCAGCAGGGGCGTGCTTCTTTTGCCTCCTTTTCTTGCACGAGCAAGAAAAGGAGGTCGCCCGCCGGGGCGAGTCCCGGCCCCGGGAAGCAAACCCAAAAACACAGCCAAAACCGCAGCAAACCCAATCCCAGCAAGCGCAACCAGCTACAAAAACCGCAGCATCCCTCGGCTCTCAAGCCGAACGCCCCTTCCCAGGCTTGCCCTTCGCCTTGCGCCGCGCCGCCACAGGTGGCGGCACGCCAGGCGCCTGCATCTGCTCCAGCCACAGCAGCGCATCGACATAGGGCACGAAGCGCTGCAGGTACTCGGGCGCGGTCTCGCGCATCAGCAGCAGGGCCCGGTACACCAGATGGCTCGAATTCAGCGGCCCGGCCTGCGGCGGCACATGGGCCAGCGCCTGCTGCACGCGCTCCTCGGCCGCCAGGCGCGACCAGGTGGCGCGAAAGCGCTGCAGCGCCTGGAGTTCGGGCAGCGCGGCCTCGGGCGCAGCGCAAAGGCCGGATGCCATGGCCGCCGGGGCGGCGGGCCCGGCATCGCCCCGCGCCAGCGCATCGGCCAGGCGGCCCAGGGGCCCGCGCACCGGGGCGGGCGCCGCCGCCTGCGGCACGGCAGCCACCGCCCCGCCCTGCTCCAGCGCCGCCAGCCGCACCGCGAGCCTGCGGCGCACCGGCTCGGGCTGCGCCGCGGCGCGGCGTGCCAGGGCCTCGGCCCAGAGCTGGCGCACCGCTGCGGCACCCGGCCGCGGCGCGGCGCTGTCGTCCGGGCTCATGGCGCCGCAGCCCCTTCGCGCGCGGGGCGCGGCATGGGCGCCATCTCCACGCGGCGGTTCAGGGCGCGGCCCGCGGCATCGTGGTTCGAGGCGACGGCCTGCTCGGCACCGAAGGCGGCGGCAAACACACTGGATGCGGGGATGCCTTCGTCGATGAGCGCGCGCGTCACGGTGAGCGCGCGCTGCGCCGACAGCTCCCAGTTGTCGGCAAAGCGCGCCGCCCCGCCTGCGCCACCGCGCATCGGCCGGTCGTCGGTGAAGCCGCTGACCATGAGGATCTCGCCGCGCTGGCGCAGGTAGGCCGCCAGCGGGCCCGCCAGGCTGTGCAGCAGTTGCCGCCCTTCGGGCTGCAGCTCGTCGGAGTTGAAGGCGAACAGCACGCTGCCGCTGATGCCGATGCGCCCATGGGCCAGCGTGACGCGGCCGGCGGCCAGCGGGCCGGCCAGCGCCTGCTCCAGGCTGACCAGGCGCTGCGCCTGCTCGGCGCGCTGCGCCTGCTCGGTGCGCAGCCGCTCGGCCAGCTCCATCTGCATGCCCAGCGCCGCCACCAGGATGAGCGCGAACGCCCCCAGCGCCCCGGCCATCAGGTCGCCAAAGGCGGCCCAGACGGGCACGCTGCCTTCCAGGCCGTCGTCGAGCACGTCGCCGTTGATGCCGCCGCTCATGCCGCCGCCTCGCCGCGCGCGGCGGCCAGTTGCTGCAGCGCGTCGATGATCTGCTTTTGCGCGCCCACGCTCAGCTCGATCACTTCGCGCGCCTGGGCCACGTAGTAGTCGAGTTGTTCGTCGCTGCGCGCCAGCGACTGGGCCAGCGCCGCCTCGATGCGCTGCAGCTGCGCCAGCGTCTGCGCGTTGGCGTCGCCAAAGAGCTGTACCGCGCCGCCGAAGGCCTCGCCCAGGCTGGCCACCTCGACGGCGCTGGCGCCGACCTGGGCGCCCACGCCCTCCATCCGGGCGGCCTGGGCCTGCAGCGTGCCTTCGAATCGCGCCTGGGCCTGCGCCAGCATGTCCGTGGCGGCCTGGACCAGCGCGTCGATGGCGCTGCGCTGCGCGGTGGCAGCGGCGCGCGCGGCTTCCAGTTGCGCGGCCAGCGCCTCCAGGATGCGCCCGCGCTCCTGCAGCATGGCGTCGTCGCGCGCCATGCTGTCGGCCAGCTTGGCGCGCAGCTCGCTCATGGCCTCGGCGGCGGCGCGCGGCGCCTCGCCCGCGGCCTGCAGCAAGGCGGCCACCTCGCCCAGGGTGCCCTGCGCCTGGGCATGGAGCTGGCGCGTGATCTCGCCCGCCGCATCGGCCAGCGCCGCGCTCACCTGCTGCTGCTGCGCCGTGGCCTCGGCGGCGGTCTGGCGCAGGGCTTCGTGCTGCTGCACGGCCTGGGCCTGCAGGGTTTGCGTCCAGGCCGCCAGGCGCTGTTCGTCCTGCGCGGCACGCTGGGCCAGGCCGTCCAGCAGGTGCCGGGCCTGAGCGCTGCCCTGGGTGTGGATGTCGTGGGCCGCGCGGGCCAGGGTGTCCTGCAGTTGCTGCAACTGCGCCTGGGTCTGGGCGCTGCCATCCTGCCACTGCGTGCGCAGGGCCTGGGCCTGGGCCTGCAGGGCCTGGGTCCAGGCCGCGAGGCGGGTTTCATCCTGCGCGGCCCAGCGGGCCTGCAGCGCTTCGTGCGCCTGCCCCACCGTGGTCTGCAGGGCGGCGGCGTGGCCCGCCAGGCCGTCGGTGGCGGCCTGCAGCGCCTGCTGCTGCTGCGCCGCGAGTTGCCCGGCCTGCTGGCTCTGCTGCGCCAGCGCGGCCTCCCAGCGCGCGCTGTGCGCCTCGGTCTGCGCGCTGGACTGCTGCGCCAGCCGCTGCGCCAAGGCATGGGCATGCTGCGCAAAGCCCTCGGTGAACTGCGCCAGCGCCGCGCCCAGCGCCTGGCTGTGCGCGGCATGGGCCTGCTGGTGCGCGGCCAGGGCGTCGTGCCAATGGGCGGCGGTGGCCGCCGTGGCCTGGCCCCACTGAGAGGCCAGCCCGTCGAGCTGCTGGCGCAGTTGCCCGGCCATGGCGTCCTGCAGGCGCGTGCTTTCTTGCGCCAGGCCCGCCAGGGCGGCCTGCACCGCGGGCTGCAGCGCGGCGCCGGCACGCTCGGCGCTGTCGGCGGCGCTGCGGCTCAGGGTGTGCTGCACGGACGTGGCCAGGCCCTGGAAGGCATGTTCGGTGTCGCGGTAGAAGCGCGTCTGCTCGGCCTGCAGGCGCTCGCCCAGGGCCTGCTGCTGGCGCTCCAGCGCGTCCATGCAGGCCTGGATGCGTTCGGCCACGCCGGGCAGCAGGCCCGCCTGCTGCTCCATCAGGTGCAGCTGGGCTTCGCGCTGGTGCTGGCTGGAAAACGGCCGCAGGGCCGTGGCCATCGCCGCGTCGAGCTGCTGCGCGGCCTGGATGCGCTCGCGCCGCGCCAGCGCGGTCATCAGCCCGAGGGCGGCCGAAGCCGCCACGCCCGCCACCGAGGTGCCGAAGGCCAGGCCCAGGCCGCGCACCGGGGCCGAGAGCGCGTCGCGGATGGCGGCCAGCCCCTGCGCGCCTTCCAGCGCGGCACCGGTGCCGTTCAGCGCCACGGCCATGCCGGCAAAAGTGCCCAGCATGCCCAGCAGCACCAGCAGGCCGCTGAGGTACGGCGCCAGCACCGGCCCGGGCAGCGCGGCGCGGGTGCCTTCGATGCGCTGTTGCACCGCGCTGCGCAGGGCATCGGGCAGCGGCGCCAGCCAGTCGGCCAGGCGCCCGGGCGTGCCTTGCAGGGCCTGCAGGGCGCCGCGCAAGGCATCGGTGGCGCGCATGAAGCGCAGCAGCTCCAGCGCCCCCAGCACGTAGAAGCCCGCAATGAGCAGCGTGGTGGCCAGCGCCAGCGGGTGCGATGCGAGGTAGCCCGTGCCCACCCAGCCTACGACGGCCAGGCCTGCGGCGAATGCGGCGGCGAAAAACGGTTTCTTCATGGAGAAGGCGATGTAGAGAAAGGACGCAGGGCGGCGATCAGCCCCTCGACCGGTTGCAATCGGTGTTCCAGCTCGGCCAGCAGCAGGGCCTGCAGCTCCTGCCGCAGGGTGTCGGCCAGCACCGCCTCGGGCACGCCCTGCTGGCCCAGGCGCTGGCAGCGCTTTTCCAGCCAGCCAGGCAAGCCGCCCAGCAGGCGGCGCTCGTGTGGCGCCAGGGCCTGGGCCATGGCGGCGTCCACGGCCGCCAGGCGGGCCTGCTGCGGGCCGCAGGCGGCCAGCGCCGCGCGCACGCGCTCGCGCAGCGGGGCAATGGCCAGTTCCATGGCCTGCTGGCGCGCCACATGGCACTGCCGGTAGGCGGCAAAGCCCAGCCCTGCTTCCAGTGGCGAGCGGCCCACGGCCTGCGTTTCGCGCGCAATGGCCTGGGCCAGCAGGCTGCGTAGCTGTTCACAGGCGGCATGCTGGGCCGCATGGCGAGCCTCGGCCTCCTCGCCGGCCGCCACGGGCAGGGCGGCGCCAGGGCGTTCGAGTGCGGTGGACAGGGCGATGGCATCCGTCCAGCCGGTCCATTGGCTCAGGCCATCGGCAAAAGCACCCGTGCGGGCGTGGGCCTGCGGGCCGCCCATGCTGGATAGCAGACGAACCAGGGCCGAGCTGGTAATGCTGGTGCGCTGCGCCATCGTGCCGGATCAAAAAACCCGCCAGTCTACACGGCCGCAGCATGCGCCTGGGCGCGGCGGATAGACCCGCCTCCCCAGCATCAAAAAAGAGAGCTGCCAGCGCTTGCTGGCAAAGGGCTGGAGGCCAAAAACAGTAAAAACTCTTCCCTATGGCCCCGCGGATCGGTCAAAACCATTTGACGGAATGTCCACTTTCTTTGCCATTGTCAAAGCCCAGCCCAGGCCGAACAATCGGTGCCACCTTTTACGCACTGCTCGCCTGCCATGCCTCAGACGCCCCAAGCCTTCATCTGCGACGCCATCCGCACCCCCTTCGGCCGCTACGGCGGCGCTCTCTCCAGCCTCCGCACCGACGACCTCGCCGCCCTGCCCCTCAAGGCCCTGCGCGCGCGCAACCCCGGCGTGGACTGGGCCGCCGTGGCCGATGTGCTCTACGGCTGCGCCAACCAGGCCGGCGAGGACAACCGCAATGTCGCCCGCATGGCCAGCCTGCTCGCGGGCCTACCCATGGAGGTGCCCGGCGCCACCATCAACCGCCTGTGCGGCTCGGGCCTGGATGCCGTGGGCAGCGCCGCGCGTGCCATCAAGGCGGGCGAGGCGGGCCTGGTGATCGCCGGCGGCGTGGAGAGCATGAGCCGCGCGCCGTTCGTCATGCCCAAGGCGCAGAGTGCCTTCAGCCGGGCCAACGCGGTGTATGACACCACCATTGGCTGGCGTTTCGTCAACCCGCTGATGCAGGCGCAGTACGGCGTGGATTCGATGCCGGAGACGGCGGAGAACGTGGCGCAGGCGTTCGGCATCGAGCGCGCGGCGCAGGACCGCATGGCCCTGGCCAGCCAGTGCAAGGCGCTGGCCGCGCAGCAGGCCGGCCACCTGGCGCGCGAGATCGTGCCGGTGGCTATCGCGCAGAAGAAGGGCGAGGCCCTTGTCGTGCGCCAGGATGAGCATCCGCGCGCGACCAGCCTGGAGGCGCTGGCCCGGCTCAAGGGCGTGGTGCGCCCGGATGGCACGGTGACCGCGGGCAACGCCAGCGGCGTGAACGACGGCGCCTGCGCGCTGCTATTGGCCGATGAGGCCAGCGCCGCGCGCCACGGCCTGACGCCGCGCGCGCGCGTGGTGGGCATGGCGGTGGCGGGCGTGGCGCCGCGCCTCATGGGCATCGGCCCGGTGCCGGCCACGCAGAAGGTGCTGGCGCAGACCGGCCTGGCGCTGGCGCAGCTGGATGTGATCGAGCTCAACGAAGCCTTCGCCGCCCAGGGCCTGGCGGTGCTGCGCCAGTTGGGCTTGCCGGACGACGACGAACGCGTGAACGCCTGGGGCGGCGCCATCGCCCTGGGCCACCCGCTGGGCGCCAGCGGCGCGCGCCTGGCCACCACGGCGGTGAACCGCCTGCACGCCACGGGCGGGCGCTATGCGCTGTGCACCATGTGCATTGGTGTCGGGCAGGGTATTGCGCTGGTGCTGGAGCGCGTGTGATGACTGCGCTCCCTCCCCTCCCTCCCTGGAGAACCGGGTACGAGAAAGACCCGGTACCGGCGGTGATGGAGGCTTTGCGCAAGGCCGCTGGTTGAATGCACGCGACAGCACAAAAACAAACGCCGCAACGAAACTCGTTGCGGCGTTGAATGAATCTGTGGCGGAGTGGACGGGACTCGAACCCGCGACCCCCGGCGTGACAGGCCGGTATTCTAACCAACTGAACTACCACTCCTGGCAGGAAGCGTTGCCAGCTCTTGCGAGCTTCAAGTGCTTCAAACTTGGCGACCCTACGGGGATTCGAACCCCGGTACTCACCGTGAAAGGGTGATGTCCTAGGCCTCTAGACGATAGGGTCAAAACCTAAGAACTTGCGTTCAATTCTCAATGGTGGAGGTAAACGGGATCGAACCGATGACCTCTTGCATGCCATGCAAGCGCTCTCCCAGCTGAGCTATACCCCCACTCAGATTCAACACAGCCATTACAGCCATGTCGTCATCTGCTGAGCCTCGAATTATAGACAGGTTCTCAACGGTTTTTCAATCTCGCGCAAATTTTTTCGCGCCCCAGCAGCTCCAGCACGGCATCGACCGAAGGGGTGTGCGCCGTGCCCAGCGTCAGCACGCGTACCGGCATGGCGAGCTGCGGCATCTTCAGGCCCTGGGCCTTCAGCACGTCCTTGATGGCCACGGCGATGGCCTCCTTGTTCCATTCGACCTGTTCGATGGCGGTGGCAAAAGCGGCCAGCGCGGGCTCGGCGGCGGGTGTGACGTGCTTGGCGAAGTCCTCGGCATTGCGCTCGATGGATTCCACGTAGAACAGACGCACCCAGTTCGCCAGATCGACCAGCGTCTCGCAGCGGTCCTTGAACAGGCCGCAGATGCGCGGCAAGCGTGCGTCGAGCTGGGCCGCCGGCACGCCGGCCTGCGCGACGAAAGGCGTCACCAGCGTGGCCAGTTGGGCGTCGTCCAGGGCCTTCAGGTGCTGGGCGTTGACCCAGCGCAGCTTGGCTTCGTCGAACTGGCCGGCGCTCTTGCCCAGGTGGTCGAGGTTGAACCACTCCAGGAACTGCGCGCGGCTGAAGATTTCGTCGTCGCCATGGCTCCAGCCCAGGCGCGCCAGGTAGTTCACCATGGCATCGGGCAGATAGCCTTCGTCGCGGTACTGCGTCACGGCCTTGGCGCCGTTGCGCTTGCTCATCTTCTCGCCCTGCGCGTTGAGCACGGTGGGCAGGTGGGCGAACACCGGCACCTGGGCGCCCAGCGCCTCGAAGATGTGGATCTGGCGTGGCGTGTTGTTGACGTGGTCGTCGCCGCGGATGACGTGGGTGATGGCCATGTCGATGTCATCCACGCAGACGCAGAAGTTGTAGGTGGGCGTGCCATCGGGGCGCGCGATCACCAGGTCGTCCAGCTCGCTGTTCTGGAACTCGATGCGGCCCTTGCACTTGTCGTCCCAGGCGACCACGCCGTCCTGCGGCGTCTTGAAGCGCAGCACCGGCTTGACGCCCTCGGGCACGGGCGGCAGCACCTTGCCGGGCGCGGGGCGCCAGGTGCCGTCGTAGCGCGGCTTTTCCTTGTTCGCCATCTGGCGCTCGCGCAGGGCGTCGAGTTCTTCCACGCGCATGTAGCAGGGATAGACGTGGCCCGCCGCCTGCAACTGCGCCAGCACCTCCTTGTAGCGGTCCATGCGCTGCATCTGGAAGAACGGGCCTTCGTCCGGGGTGAGCTGCAGCCAGGCCATGCCCTCCAGGATCACGTCCACCGAGGCCTGGGTGGAGCGCTCGACGTCGGTGTCTTCGATGCGCAGGATGAAATCGCCGCCATTGGCGCGGGCAAAGGCCCAGGGGTACAGCGCCGAGCGGATGTTGCCCAGGTGGATGAAGCCCGTGGGAGACGGGGCGAAACGGGTGCGTACTTTGTGTGCGGTCATGCCAATGTGTCCAGTCCTCGGCTGAGGTCTGCTTTCAAATCGTCGAGGTGTTCCAGTCCCACGGAGATGCGGATCAGCCCCTGGCCGATGCCCGCCGCCTGGCGCTGCGCCTCGGTCAGGCGGCCGTGCGAGGTGCTGGCCGGGTGGGTGATGGTGGTCTTCACGTCGCCCAGGTTAGCGGTGATGGAGCACACGCGCGTGCTGTCGGCCACGTGGAAGGCATTGGCGCGCAACTGCTCGGCGCCCTCGCCCACCACGTCGAAGGCGATGACCGAGCCGCCCAGGCCGCCCTGCTGGCGCATGGCCAGCGCGTGCTGGGCGTGGCTGGGCAGGCCGGGGTAGTAGACGCGCGCCACCTTCGGGTGCGCCTCCAGCCAGCGCGCCAGCTCCAGCGCCGCGGCGCTTTGCGCCTTGACGCGCAGGGACAGTGTTTCCAGCCCCTTGAGCACCACCCAGGCGTTGAACGGCGCCAGGTTGAGCCCGGCGCTGCGCATGAAGGCGCCCATCACCTTGTCCACCAGCGCCGTGCTGCCGCAGACGGCGCCGGCCATGACGCGGCCCTGGCCGTCGAGCAGCTTGGTGCCGGAATAGACCACCAGGTCCGCGCCCAGTTGCGCCGGGCGCTGCAGCACGGGCGAGGCGAAGCTGTTGTCCACCGCCAGCAGCGCGCCGTGGGCGTGCGCCAGCGCGGCCAGCGCGGCGATGTCGCACAGGTCGGTGAGCGGGTTGGTCGGCGTCTCGGCGAACAGCAGGCGCGTGTTCGGGCGGATCGCCGCCTGCCAGGCCTGCACGTCGGTCTGCGCGACGAAAGTGGTCTCGATGCCGAAGCGCGCCATCTCGCCGCCCAGCAGCTTGATGGTCGAGCCGAACATGGACTGCGAGGCCACCACGTGGTCCCCCGCCTTGAGCATGGTCAGCGCCATCAGCAGGATGGCCGACATGCCGGTGCTGGTGGCCACGGCGCACTCGGTGCCCTCCATCGCCGCCAGGCGGCGCTCGAAGCTCGTGACCGTGGGGTTGGCGGTGCGGCTGTAGGTATAGCCCGGCTCTTCGTTGGCGAAGCGGCGCGCGGCGCTGGCGCAGTCGGGCTGCACGAAGCTGCTGGTGAGGTACAGCGCCTCGCTGTGCTCGCCCCACGGACTGCGTTCCACGGCCTCGCGCACGGCGAGGGTGTCCGGGTGCAGGCCCGGGGGCAGGGTTGGTTCAGTCACGGTCGGATTCCTTGCTTCAAAAATAGGAGCTGCCAGCGCTTCATGCACAAGGATTTGGTAATCCTTTAATGCGCAAACCGCCTGAGGATAAGCGCCAGGCGCTCATCTTTTCGCAGCAGCCGCCCGATGCGTTCAGCCCTGCGCGTTGGGCAGGGACAGGCGCGAGCTGTCGCCGTCGTCCTCTTCCTCGCCCCGGTTGCGGCCTTCGTTGAGCGCCGTCACCTCGGCGTCGGAGATGTCGCCGGTGATGTAGCAGCCGTCGAAGCACGACGCCTCGAAGCCCTGCACCGCCGGGTTGATCTTGCCCACGGCCTGCTTCATGGCCTGCACGTCCTGGTAGATCAGCGCGTCGGCGCCGATCACCTGGCGGATTTCCTCCACCGTGCGGCCGTGCGCCACCAGCTCGGTCTTGGTCGGCATGTCGATGCCGTAGACGTTGGGGTAGCGCACCGGCGGCGCGGCCGAGGCCAGGTACACCTTCACCGCCCCGGCGTCGCGCGCCATCTGCACGATTTCCTTCGAGGTGGTGCCGCGCACGATGGAGTCGTCCACCAGCAGCACGCGGCGGCCCTTGAACTCGCTGCCGATGGCGTTGAGCTTCTGGCGCACCGACTTCTTGCGCGCGCCCTGGCCCGGCATGATGAAGGTGCGGCCCACGTAGCGGTTCTTGACGAAGCCCTCGCGGTACGGAATGCCCAGCAACTGCGCCAGCTGCATGGCGCTGGGGCGGCTCGATTCGGGAATGGGGATGATGGCGTCGATCTCTCCCGGCGGCACGGTGGAGATGACGCGCTTGGCCAGCGTCTCGCCCATGTTCAGGCGCGCCTGGTAGACGGAGATGCCGTCCATGACCGAATCGGGCCGCGCCAGGTACACGTACTCGAACACGCAGGGGTTCAGGTGCGGGTTCTCGGCGCACTGCTGCGTCTCGATGCGGCCGTCGGTATGCAGGAACACCGCCTCGCCCGGCGCGATGTCGCGCTCCAGCACGTGGCTGGTGCCCTCCAGCGCCACGGACTCGCTGGCCAGCATCACCGTGCCGTCGCTGCCGCGGCCCATGCACAGCGGGCGGATGCCGAACGGGTCGCGGAACGCCAGCAGGCCGTAGCCCGCGATCAGCGCGATCACGGCATACGAGCCCTTGATGCGCTTGTGCACCGCGCGCACGGCCTGGAAGATGTCCTCGCCGCGCAGCGGCGCGCCGCTGCTGGCGCGCGCCAGCTCGTGCGCCAGCACATTCAGCAGCACCTCGGAATCGCTCTCGGTATTGGTGTGGCGGTGGTCGGTCTCCGACAGCTCGCGGCGCAGCGTGTGCGCGTTGGTCAGGTTGCCGTTGTGCACCATGACGATGCCGAAGGGCGCGTTCACGTAGAAGGGCTGCGCCTCTTCCTCGCTGGCGGCGCTGCCCGCCGTGGGGTAGCGCACCTGCCCCAGGCCAACATTGCCCGGCAGCGCCCGCATGTTGCGCGTGCGGAAGACATCGCGCACCATGCCCTTGGCTTTGTGCATGAAGAACTTGCGCTCCTGCTGGGTGACGATGCCCGCGGCATCCTGCCCCCGGTGCTGCAGCAGCAGCAGCGCGTCGTAGATCAACTGGTTCACGGGCGCATGACTGACAACGCCAACGATTCCACACATAGGTCCGGTTCCATTCGTTTGCGGGACAAGCCCGCAGGTATCACGCCAGCCGCCACGGTATGCGGCGCGCCGGCTTTCCAAGCGAGAACGCTCGCGCGCCCTCAGGAAGGCAGATGCCTTCCGAACTCCTCGGGCAGCGCCGGGCGCAGGCCCTGCAGCACCTGCGCCATCCATGGCGCCACGTGCGACTGCCGCCACCAGTCGGCCTCGTGCAGCGGCGTCCAGCCCGCCACCGCCGCCACCGCCAGCAGCACCAGGCCGCCGCGCAGCACGCCGAACAGGGCGCCCAGCGCCCGGTCGGCCGGCCGCAGGCCCACGGCCTCGATCAGCTTCTTGGCCAGCCAGGCCACGAAGCCGCAGGCGAACACCGCCAGCACGAACACCACGGCGAACCCCGCCGCGTGGCGCACCGCGTCCTGCGCCTCGCCCATGGGCAGCCAGGCCGCCATGGGCGCCGCCCACCACTGGGCCAGGAAGAAAGCCACCACCCAGCCCGCCAGCGACAGCAGCTCGAACACCAGGCCGCGCCAGGCGCCGATCAGCATCGAGGCCAGCAGCACGGCGGCGAAGATCCAGTCCAGGGCAGCCATGGGGCACGGGTGTCAGAACCTGTGGCTCTTACAGCGTCAGCACCGAGGCCGGCAGATCCAGCCCCTTGATGCGCGCCGCCGCCTTGTCGGCGTCCGTGCGGTTGTTGAACGGCCCCACACGCACCCGGGTGCGCTTGCCATCCTTGGTGTCCACCGTCTGCGCATAGGTCTTGAGGCCCGCGCGCTCCAGCTTGGCGCGCACCTCGCGCGCCTTGTCCATGTCGCCGAAGGCCCCCACCTGCACGATGAACCGCGCCTCCTGCGCGGCCGCGGCGGAGGCCGCCGCCGGCTCGAAGCTGCGCCCCTCCAGCAGCGCGCGCGCGCGGGCTGCATCGTCGGAGCGCGCAGGCGCCGGTGCAGGCTTGGGTTCAGGTTTCGGTTCCGGCTTGGGCTCCGGCTTGCGCTCGGGCTTGGGTTCCGGCCGCGATTCGAACTTGGGCTCCGGTTTGGGCACGGGCGCTGCGGCGGGCTTCGGCTCCGGCTTGGGCACGGCCACCGGCAAGGGCGGCGCCGGTATTGCCGGCCTGGCCGCAGGCGCCGGAGCCACTGCCACGACCTCCTCGCCGTCCGCCAGGCTCTCGGCCACGCCCGGCGTACCGGCGCCGCCGGCCAGGGCGGGGGCCTTGTTGCGGTCAGGAATCTCGATGGGGATATCGACGGGTACCGGACGCGGCTGCGTGTCGAACAGCAGCGGAAAGCCCACCACCCCCAGCAGCACCAGCACCGTGGCGCCGATCAGGCGGTGGCGCGCCCGCCTGCGCATGGCCTCGATGCTCTCGGCCTGGGGGGCGCGCGAGCGCTTGGCAGGCTTTTCGTCCTGCTCCTTGCGGCCAGGCCAGGGAAACTTGAAAAATGCCATGGAATGCGGAACGCGCGAGGGGTGGCCTGAAAAGTATGCGCTTTTACGCGGCAGGCGCCTGCGGCGAAGCCAAGTGCTTGGCCTCCAGCCGTGGCGTTCCATGCTGCAGGACGCCCCCTACGGTGTAGAACGAGCCAAAGACCACGATTCTATCAGCCGGGTCGGCGGCGGCCACGGCGGCGGCCAGCGCCTGCTCGGGGCTGGCGTGCAGGCTGGTGGTGACCGGCCGGCGCCCGCCCGCGGCCATCTGCACGGCGTTCCATTTCTGCTGCAGCACGGCGGCCGTCTCGGCCCGGGGCGTGGGCAGGCTGGTGAAATACCAGCGGTCGATCACCGGGCCGATGCGCGCCAGCATGGGCGCCAGGTCCTTGTCGGCCATGGCGCCGAACACGGCGTGCGTGGTGGGGAAAAAGCCCATGGCGTCGAGGTTGGCCGTGAGCGCCGCCACCGAATGCGGGTTGTGCGCCACGTCCAGCACCAGCGTGGGCTGGCCCGGCACGATCTGGAAGCGCCCCGGCAGCTCCACCAGCGCCAGCCCGGCACGCACGGCCTGGGCGTTGATGGGCAGGCGCTCGCGCAGCGCCTCCAGCGCCGCCAGCGCGCCCGAGGCGTTGACCAGCTGGTTGGCGCCGCGCAGCGCCGGGTAGGCCAGGCCGGCATAGCGGCGCCCGCGCCCGGCCCAGGCCCATTGCTGCTTGTCGCCAGAATAGTTGAAGTCATGGCCGAAGCGCCACAGGTCGGCGCCGATCTCGCGCGCATGGTCGATCACGCTCTGCGGCGCCATCGGGTCGCCCACGATCACCGGGCGGCCGGTGCGCATGATGCCGGCCTTCTCGCGCCCGATGCTTTCGCGGTCGGGCCCGAGGAATTCGGTGTGGTCGATGTCAATGCTGGTGATGACCGCGCAGTCGGCATCGACGACGTTGGTCGCATCCAGTCGGCCGCCGAGGCCGACCTCCAGGATGGCCACGTCCAGCCGCGACTGGCTCATCAGGTGCAGGATGGCCAGCGTGGTGAACTCGAAATAGGTCAGCGAAATTTCATCGCCCGCGGTGCGCGCGCGCTCCACGGCCTCGAAATGCGCCAGCAGGTCGCCGGCCGGCACGATCTCGCCATGGATGCGGCAGCGCTCCTCGAAATGCACCAGGTGCGGCGAGGTGTAGACGCCGGTGCGGTAGCCCGCCTGCAGCGCCACGGCTTCCAGCATGGCGCAGGTCGAGCCCTTGCCGTTGGTGCCTGCCACGGTGATCACCGGGCAGCCGAAGTGCAGGCCCAGGCGCTGCGCGACGGCGCGCACGCGCTCCAGGCCCATGTCGATGTTGCGCGGGTGCAGGCGCTCGCAGTGCGCCAGCCAGCCGTCCAGGGAGTCGAATCGGGTGTGCATACGGGGAGGGATTGTCGCCGAGCCCGGGCCAAGTGCATGATCGGGGGCATGAATCCCCCCACCATCACCGTCTACGGCATTCCCAATTGAAAACCCTTAATTGATTTTTTTCACAAAACTTCTGTAAGTTCTTGATTTTTCATATACTGCATACTCAACCCCAAGAAATTTTTCACAAACTTTCAGGGAAATTTCACAAAGAAATTGAGTGAAAAGTAATGAATTTTTACAAGTTACCCAAGGGCATACAAGAGACAACACGAAGCAACAAGGACGGTTCTCCTGTCGTCGCTTACCGTGTCCAGATGAACAGGAAGGGGGTCAAGCTAGACAAGCTTTTCAGCTCTTTAAATGAAGCTTTGTCTTATTTAAACGATGAGAGAAAAAAACTAAATTTGAAGAGTTTAGTTCTTGAAGAAGATAAAGAAAAATTCAACGAATATAAGAAAAAACTCTATACAGAATTAAGCGAAACAGACAAGGGCAAAGAATATATTAAAAACTATTTAACAAATCCAACCTTTGAACGATATACCCAAAGGTATATAGACGATTTTTTAAATATCAAATATAGAAATACAATCAATAAAAATCTGTCACAAATGACAGCCGAAGAAAAACACAAGCATAAGAATTACACCAATAAATTAAGCAAATTAAAAAGAATAGTTAAATTTAAAGTTCAAGATGATTTTTTTGGAGTTCTTGAATTATCTTTCAATCCAGAATTCAACCGCAAACAAATAAAATTTGGAGATATTCCACTCCGAAAAATAACACCTTCAACAATCAACTCTTATGTAAAAACACGAATTCAAGACAATTTAAGAGCCTCTTCAATCCGTGCTGAAATTGTATTGATTAACAGTGTTATAGAACACTCAAAATCATTAGACACAAGCCTAAAAGACTATCAAAATCCAATTAAAGATTTTGATAAAAAACTTTATTCAATAGCAGTTCCTGCAAAGCCCAAATTTTTTAGATTTAACGAGACAAGCAAAGAGGAATTCATCAAAGCTATTGAGACAAATAAAAATCCAGACTTCATTTTTATTGTCAAATTGATGATGTTAACCGCTATGCGACGAGCTGAAGTAATTCTTTTAAAATGGTCACAGGTTTACGAAAATTTTATTCAGCTTACAGATACAAAGACAACCCCCCGCCCTGTATATCTCACAGCAGAAGCTAAATCTTTAATTAACTCTATTCCTAGAAAACCCAATCAAGATAGAGTTTTCAATTACACGGTAACAGGCTTTGAAGCTTCCTTAAGATACCATTTGAACAAATTTGGCTTAAGAGACATTACAGCCCATAAGCTCCGTAAAAATTCAATATCGGAATTCGTGGAGGTTATTGGCTCCGATAACTCTTTGCTTATCTCTGAAATCCTTGGCATTCGGGATATTGCTGGATTAGAGCGAGAAATAAAGACAATGCCAACCAACGGCCTATCTTCTCAAAGTGAAGTTCTTAAATCCGTTGGTCACACAACTTCAGCAGTGACAAAGAAGCATTACTTCTCATTGAATTTGAAAAACAAAAAATAAACCACCAAAGAATAAAGCCCCAAAAAATGGGGCTTTATTTTATTGGTCTTTTTAGTTTTTCAGGCATCCATTTTAAGAATGGTTGTAAATTCTCTAAATCTTCAACATACCATAATTTTCTAGCCAAATCCCATCTAGCCCCAAGGGATTTGGCTATATTCTTTTCTTTTATAGGAACATTTAAATAAGTTTTCATATTAGAACCCTTTCACAAAAGAAAAAAGCCCCAAATAATGGGGCTTTATCTTTTTCAACTCAACATATTGACAATAAGATTATTTTCAATATATTGGAATTAACAGTTTCTCACGCTGTAGTAAGAATATAATATTAAAGATTTTTAAAAAAGTCAATAAGCAATATCTTACAAGCCTAAAAAACTGTAGGATATTTTTTTATGCGTCAATGAAAATTCTCGGTTCGGAAAATATCAAAAAAACAACTTCACAGTAAACACGAACGAGACGATCTACTGTCTCACAATGAAAACCCAAATTTAATTTACTGTATAGGCTAACGGACTAGCCAGAGCTAAGAAACGGCTCAAAGTGAAGTAAGTGGAAAGAATGAGGAACGAATACATATCCACATAGAAGGCTAAGAGCAGACCTAGTATTCGGTAGTATAAAGCACTACGAACTGCCAAATAGATACAGCTTTAATTGTTATCTATCCGAGTTATTCGACGGAAGAGATTTCGTGTGATGGATTTTATCGGTAAAGCAGACCCCCAGCCATTTTTTGGCCGGGTTAGGGAAAGCTTTACCGATATTTTCTCTGGAAGAGGGAATATAAGGTAAAGCTTTAAGACAAATTAAAGGTATTTATTGTATTAAATAGATATATTTATTAGTATATATTAGATAAAACAAAGGGTATTCTGTTGAGTGAAACGAAACATAAGAGAAAAATATAATATTTCTTAAATATTATATTTTTGCCTCAACGGCTTAGAGTGTTTCCCCTGGGGGACGGAAGGGGGATATATAGAATATAGAAATAATTATTCTATATATTAGTGGTAGGAGCGAAGCGACAAAAATCGTCGCAGTATCAAAAAAATAATAAAAAAGGAGGTTGAAAATGGGATTGGTAGATTTTTTAATAGGAACAGTTAAAACCGTAGGTCGTTTAATTTTTGGTAGTTCATCAAGCTCAAGCAGTAGCATAGAAACAGAAATGTTTGGAGTTTGGTTTTCAATTGGTATATGGGCTTTTATTATTTATCTCTTTGTATCATTAGCCTCAAAGCCATTTAGACAAAATAATGAAGAAGAATAAAAGAAAGAACCATAAGCCAGCTTTTAAAAGTTGGCTTTTTTATTTGACTTCGGTTTTTGATTTAATACTATAAGGATACATAAGCAAGGTAACCGACTAGACGTCGGAATAAACAAAAAATATTTTTTGTTTTGTATCCTGGGAGACCCAGACCCCTGATTTTTCAAATCTGCTTTTGTGCAGTTGCTGACCGCAACCTTGGGCACCAATAAAATAATAAAAAGGCTTTATATGACAGAACAAAAAAAGAGACCTGGCCAGAGTTCTGAACTCGGAGAGTTAAGAACGAAAAGGCAAGAAATAAAATTGAATGATAAAGAGCTTAAGCAAATAGAAGAACAAGCAAAGCTTAATAAGAAAACCAAAGCTAAATATATACGAGATAAGTTGCTATATGAAAATAATCAAATAGCAAAAACAAAACCTGTCTTAACAAATCTAGCAACTGAAAATTACATTAAAGAATGTAATCAGCTTGCGAGGATTGGAAATAATATAAACCAATTGGCTTATAGAGCCAATAGATACGAACCAGTCTCAAGCCTTTTAAATGAACTTGCCGAAGAAATAAAAGCCTTTAAAAATTGGAGGGCAAGACAAATCAAGGGAGGCTTTAAAAATGATAATTAAGGTCTTTAAAAATGTTGGCAAGGGTCCTAGCAAAGGACCTATAAATTACTTGCTAGGCAAGGATAAGAATGGTAATGAAAGAGAGCCAAGGCCCGCAATTATTGCAGGCTCAAAGGAAGCGGTAGCATTCTTAATAGATAACAATCACAGACAACAAAAATACACCAGCGGGGTTATTTCTTTTCGTGATAACGAAAGACCAACGGCCAAACAAATAAGCGAGCTTTATAAAGATTTTAGAAATACTTTTTTACCCGGCTTAAATGAAGATAAAGCCCCGGTTTTAATGGTTCGTCATTTAGAAAAAGGTAATTTAGAAATACATTTTCTAATCGCAAAACAAACAAGCACAGGCAAAGCTTTAAACATTGCCCCACCCGGTGCAGGTAATCAACGATTATTTGAAGATTTTCAAAAGATACAGAACGATAAGCTAGGTTTTAAACAAGTAACTCAAAATATGCTTAAAGCTCAATTTGATACTTTTGAAAAATACACTAGAAAAGCAAAGATAGGCGATCATCTTATAAGTAAAGTAAAAAATAACGAATTAAGCACTTACAGCGATTTATTAAGGCATTTAGAACACGACTTAAACATAAAGATAACTCGTAGAGGTAAAGACTACATCTCTGTAATAATGCCAGGAAAAGAAAAACCCGTTCGCCTTAAAGGCCCAGCGTTTACCCCTGGGGCAGACTTGAAAGAACTATTAAAACAGTCAAGCAATCAACCAACAAAATTAAACCCAGATGAATTATTAAAAGTTCAAATGAGCTTAAATAAAGGCATTAAATACAGAGCAGAATATAACCATAAAACTTATAACACACTGCCAAAAAATAAAGGCTTAAACTTTAAAAGCTCATCTAATAAAATTAAAAATATAAAAATAGATGTGCCAAAGGTGGTCGGTCAGACCACAGCACAAAGACCTTTTGAAGAAAGGGTTCCAGTGTCTAACGGTATTTCTACCGTAGTAGAAGAGATTTCAACCTCCAAGGCTACCCAAGTATCAACCCAAGCAAAAAAACAGCCTACGGCCTCATCTGGTGGTTCTGGTGGTGGTGGAGGTTCTGGAACTAGCTCTTCAGGTTCTTTGAGTGCAAAAATGCTTTCTTTAACTGCATTGATGAACAATGAGAAAGATCCAAAGAAAAAATATCAATTATTAGCTCAATTGATAGAAGTGACATCTCAAAGAAATTTAGCTTTATCAAGAGAAAAAGAAGCAGAACAGAAAAGATTGAGCAAGATAAAAATAAGGTGATTTTTTTGGACCTAGGGCCCCCCGGGCTGGGGGTCATTGGTCCTGCCCTCTGGTCAGCACCAACGACCTTAAAAAATAATAGCAATGCAAAAAAATCAAGTTTTACAAGTGTGGTAAAGCAACTCTAAAAATTGTGAAAAAACAACGAATTTCACAAATTTTCAGTCACATTAAATTTCACAAAATGAACAAAATCAATAACTTACCAGTAGTTTACGGAATATCCAATTGCGACACCGTGAAAAAGGCCCGCGCCTGGCTGAGCGCCCAGGGCGTGGACTACCAGTTCCACGATTTCAAGAAACAGGGCGTGCCCGCCGAGCGCCTGCCGCAATGGATTGCCGCCCTGGGCTGGGAAAAGCTCGTCAACCGCCAGGGCACCACCTGGCGCAAGCTCGATGCCGCAGCCCAGGCCCGCGTGCAGGACGCCGCCAGCGCCATGGCGCTGATGCGCGAGCAGCCCAGCGTCATCAAGCGCCCCGTGGTCGAGTGGCCCGCGGGCGCCATCACCGCCGGTTTCGACAGCGCCCGCTGGAGTGAACTGCACGGCCCGGCCTGACTCCAATTCCTTGCTTGTTTCGCATTTCTTTACCCAGCTTTACGCGACCGCCGACACGCAGCAGGCACACTGGCTCAACCCTTGGCACCCATCGCGCGTTATGGGTGGACTGACGAAGGAACCTCTCATGAAAAAGACCGTGCTCTTGATCCTTTTGGCCGGTGCGGCCTGCGCAGCCTCCGCGCAGGAGCAGGGCCGCGTGCTCTCCTCCACCCCCATCGTCCAGCAGGTGGCCATACCGCGCCAGGTCTGCGGCACCGACACGGTGTACGCAGGCTCGTCCAACAGCGGCGCGGGTGCCGTCATGGGCGCCATTGCCGGTGGCGCCATCGGCAACTCCATCGGCGGCGGCAGCGGCCGTGCGGCCGCCACCGCGCTGGGCGTGATCGGCGGGGCCCTGATGGGCAACCAGATCGAGGGCACCGGCCAGCCGCGCTACCAGAACGTGCAGCGCTGCAATACCGAGACGTACTACGAGAACCGCACCGTGGGCTACAACGTGGTGTACGAATACGCGGGCCGCCAGTACAGCACACAGACGAGCCACGACCCCGGCAACTGGATCCCGGTGAGCGTGCAGCCCTCGCCCGGCTACGGCAACACCTACTCGACCAACAACGCCTACACCTACCCGGCGCAGCCCGGCGTGGTGCAGACCTACCCGGTGCAGCCGCCCGCCGCCTACGTGAGCCCGCCGGTGACCATCGAGTACAACTACTACCAGCGCCCGCACCACTACAACCCCTACTGGCGCTGAAACGGCCCCCGCCGCTGCACGAGAGCCCCTTGCGGGGCTCTTCGTCTTTGGGGCCTAGAATCCCGGGTTCTGTCCGTTTTCACCAGCCCGCACCACTCCATGACCACCGCAAGCATCGACGGCGTCGCCGTCACCACCCAGGCCAATGTGTATTTCGACGGCAAGTGCGTGAGCCACGGCATCACCTACCCCGACGGCACGAAGAAATCCGTGGGCGTGGTGCTGCCCGCCACGCTCACCTTCAACACCGGCGCGCCCGAAGTGATGGAGTGCGTGGCCGGCGGCTGCGAGTACCGCCTGGCGGGTACCGATGCCTGGCTGAAGTCGGGCCCGGGCGACACGTTCAGCATCCCGGGCAACTCCAGCTTCGACATCCGCGTGAACGAGGCTTACCACTACATCTGCCACTTCGGCTGATTCCCCCACCATCGCATCCGACACCGCCATGGCAACCATTCTGCAAAACCTCCCCGTCGGCCAGAAGGTCGGCATCGCCTTCTCGGGCGGCCTCGACACCAGCGCCGCGCTGCGCTGGATGAAGAACAAGGGCGCCCTGCCCTACGCCTACACCGCCAACCTGGGCCAGCCCGACGAGGCCGACTACGACGAGATCCCGCGCAAGGCGATGGAATACGGTGCCGAGCAGGCCCGCCTGATCGACTGCCGCACCCAGCTCGCGCACGAAGGCATCGCCGCCATCCAGGCCGGTGCCTTCCATATCAGCACCGGCGGCATCACCTACTTCAACACCACGCCGCTGGGCCGCGCCGTGACCGGCACCATGCTGGTGGCCGCGATGAAGGAGGACGACGTGCACATCTGGGGCGACGGCTCCACCTTCAAGGGCAACGACATCGAGCGCTTCTACCGCTACGGCCTGCTCACCAACCCGGCGCTGAAGATCTACAAGCCCTGGCTCGACCAGAAGTTCATCGACGAACTCGGTGGCCGCGCCGAGATGTCGGCCTTCATGACCAAGGAGGGCTTCGGCTACAAGATGAGCGCCGAGAAGGCCTACAGCACCGACAGCAACATGCTCGGCGCCACGCACGAGGCCAAGGACCTGGAGTTCCTCAGCAGCGGCATCCGCATCGTCAACCCCATCATGGGCGTGGCGTTCTGGAAGCCCGAGGTCGAAGTGCCGGCCGAAGAGGTCTCGATCACCTTCGACGAAGGCCAGCCCGTGGCCATCAACGGCAAGGAAATCGCCGACCCCGTGGAGCTGTTCCTCGAAGCCAACCGCATCGGCGGGCGCCACGGCCTGGGCATGAGCGACCAGATCGAGAACCGCATCATCGAGGCCAAGAGCCGCGGCATCTACGAGGCCCCCGGCATGGCGCTGCTGCACATCGCCTACGAGCGCCTGGTGACCGGCATCCACAACGAGGACACCATTGAGCAGTACCGCCTCAACGGCCTCAAGCTCGGCCGCCTGCTGTACCAGGGCCGCTGGTTCGACCCCCAGGCCATCATGCTGCGCGAGACCGCCCAGCGCTGGGTGGCGCGCGCCGTGACCGGCACCGTCACGCTGGAGCTGCGCCGCGGCAACGACTATTCGCTGCTCAACACCGAAAGCCCCAACCTGACCTACGCGCCCGAGCGCCTGTCGATGGAAAAGGTGGAAGACGCGCCGTTCAGCCCGCTGGACCGCATCGGCCAGCTCACCATGCGCAACCTCGACATCTCCGACACGCGCGACAAGCTCGGCGTGTACTCGCGCGCCGGCCTGCTGTCGCTGGGCGGCAACGCGGCGCTGGCGCAACTGGAAGACGGCAGCACCAAGAAATAAGCCCCAAAAAGTGGCTCCAGCGCTTTCCTAGCAAGCGCCAGGAGCTACCAAAACATGAGCAAACCGCCTGCGCTGCAAAGCCGGGCGGTTTTTTCTTGGGGCAATTGTTCAGGCCGCAGCCGGCGCGGGCGGCGTACGCATGGCGCGCACGATGGCCGCCAGTGCCACGCCGTAGGCAGGCACGAACAGCAGCAGGCTCACCGTGAGCTTGATGACGTAATCGACCACGGCGATCTCGCCCCAGTGCGCGGCCATGAAGGCGTCCTGGCTGCGCCAGAAGGCGATGGAGAAGAACGCCGCCGTGTCCAGCGCCTGCCCGAACACCGAGGCCGCCGCAGGCGCCAGCCACCAGGCGCGGCTTTGCTGGCGGATGCGGTCGAACACCTGGATGTCGAGCAACTGCCCCAGCACGTAGGCCGCGAAGCTGGCGAAGGCGATGCGGAAGACGAAGGCATTGAAGTCACCCAATGCGCCCCAGCCGTTGAAGCGGCCTTCATGGAACAGCACGCCCACGATGTACGAGGCCACCAGCGCGGGCAGCATGGCGCGCGTGATGACGCGCCGCGCGGGCTGCTTGCCGATGAGCCGCACCGTCAGGTCGGTGGCCAGGAAGATGAACGGAAAGCTGAACGCCCCCCAGGTGCTGTGAAAGCCCAGCAGCGTGATGGGCAGTTGCACCAGGTAATTGCTGGCGATGACGATGGCGATGTGGAACGCCACCAGCAGGGAGAGGAAAAGCGGCACGCGCGACGGCGTGGCCTGGATGGAACGCATGGCAGTCCTTTTTGGTGAATGGGGGCGAGGGAACCCATGGGCGGCAACAGTGCCGGGCGGCGATTGTAGCCAGCTTTGGTCGGCGGTGCGGGGATTCAGTCCACGGGGCGGCGGCGCGCGTCGATGAGAGGCTGGCCGTCGTACACCCACCACCCGGCCCCGGGAATCCGTGCCACCGGCAGCACGAACTGCGCGCCATCCGCCTGGCGGCGCCAGAACGACACGCCGGTGTTGATCTCGATGGGCGGTACCCCGGCCCCGGCCACCGGCCGCAGCACGATGGGGCCGGGGTCGAGGGTGCGCTTGTCGAGGGTGAACGCCATGGCCCGCGGCGGCTGCCATGCCCCGGCCCAGGGCAGCGCAGCGCCCGCCAGCCACGCCGCCATGGCCCCACCGAGCAGCGCCATGAAGGCCGCTGCCGCCCGCGCCTGCTGCCGTGCGGACGCCTGCGCCATGCCCGGCTGGTGCGCCACCTCGCGCGGCCACAGCAGCACGGCACCCAGGACGGTGCCGGCCAGCCCTGCCCCCAGATACAAGGCCCACGGCGTGGCAAAGAACTGCCAGCGCTCCCAGGCCAGCAGGGCCAGCACGCTGGCCGCCAGCAGCGCCAGCAAGGCCCAGAGCCCCCGGCGCAGCGCCGGAACCTGGGCAAGGTCAAGCTGGCCGAAGGTTTCGAGCCGGGAAGGAAAGTCCTGCGTTTCACTCAAGCGAGGCAGCACCACGCCCCGCTGCTGCAAGGCCTGCACCAAGGGCAGTTGCGCCATGCGCCGGTCCAGATCGCGCAGCGCCGCGGCATCGACCGGCGGCGTGCGCATCAGGAACATCTGCCATGCCGTGGGTTGCGTCGCGGGCGCGGGCCAAGGACCGGAAACGTCCACACCATCGCGCAGCGGCGCCCACTGCGCCGGGCTGAGGAGGCGGCGCGGCACCAGTGCGCGCCACGGCGCACTGTCCGCCAACGGCAGTTCCAGCGCGAATGCCGGCAAAAGGTCTGGCACCTGGGCCCTCTGCGGCCGATGCGGTACCCAGCGCGCACGCCGCGCCACCACGGGCAGCGGCACGCTCCAGCCCATCTGCCGATCCAGCCAGGCCCAGGGATAGCGCAGCGTCAGAAGGGAATCGGTGAGCACCAGCGCACGCCGGTCGCTGACCCACTGCGCAACGCCCAGGCCCAGGCCCACGGCACACCACAGCAGGATCTCCAGCGCCAGGCCAAGGAACTTGGGGTCGGTGAACGCCCGGGGCCAGGGCTGCGCTTTCCACGCCGGCACGGCCAGGTGCATGTTGATCGCCACGATCGCCAGCAAGGATGCCCCCACCAGCCAGGACCACGGATTGCCCGCGCGCTGGGCCTTGCCCTGGCGCCAGCGCACCATATCCACCGCCCTGAAGACCAGCGTTTCCCCCTGCGCCAATCCCTGGGCCTGCGCCATCCACGTTGCCATGTTCCCCCCTGTCCGTGCGTATAGTGGCGCGAGTATGCCCGGCCGCTGTCACAAACCGCCGCCGCCGTGCGTCTTACCGGCATGCACCCCGCAATACCTTCCCCCCTGGCCGGCCACACCGCCGTCTTCCAGCAGCACCGCCCGCGCCTGGCCGGCGTGGCCTACCGCATGCTGGGCAGCCGCGCCGATGCCGACGACGTGCTGCAGGACGCCTGGCTGCGCTGGCAGGCCACGCCGGCCGAGCGCGTGCACACGGCCGAGGCCTGGCTGGTGACCACCGTCACGCGGCTGTGCCTGGACCGCCTGCGCGCCGCGCGCACCGAGCGCGCGGCCTACGACGGCCCCTGGCTGCCCGAACCCTGGATCGCGCCCGACGCGGCGCCGCCCGCCGACGCGCGCGCCGAGCTGGCCAGCGACCTGTCGGTGGCGCTGCTGGTGGTGCTGGAGCGCCTCACGCCCGACGAGCGCGCGGCCTTCCTGCTGCACGACGTGTTCGACAGCGACTACGCCGAGGTGGCCGCCGTGCTGGGCAGGAGCGAGGCCGCGTGCCGCCAGCTCGTGCACCGCGCGCGCACCCAGGTGCGCCAGCGCAAGGCCCGCTTCACGGCCACGCCCGAGGCGGCGCGCGCGCTCATCGCGCGCTTCGTGCAGGCCATGCGCACGCAGGACCATGCCGCCCTGCTGGCCCTCTTCGCCGAGGACGCGCAATGGACCGCCGACGGCGGCGGCAAGGTGCGCGCGGCGAGCAAGGTGCTGCGCGGCCCGCGCGCGCTCGCGCGCCTGGCCGCCGCCGTGTGGCGCGTGTACATCCAGGGCCACCAGATCGAGCCGGTGCAGGTCAACGGCGCGCCGGGCCTGCTGCTGCGCGACGCGGGCGGCGTGCGCTCGGTGATGGCCTTCGAGACCGATGGCGTGCGCATCCACGCCGTGTACTCGGTGCTCAACCCCGACAAGCTGCGCGGCCTGTAAGCCCCGCGCCCACGGGCCGCGCACGCGGCCCGGCCCCTTTTTTCACCCCCAGGAGAACACCATGTCCCATGCCCAGCGCATCGACCTGCCGCGCCACCACGCCGCGGCCTACGCGGCCATGTACGGCCTGCAAAAGCACGTGAACGCCGGCAGCCTGCCCGTGCAACTGCACGAACTCGTGAAGATGCGCGCCTCGCAGATCAACGGCTGCGCCTTCTGCCTCGACCTGCACGCCCGCGTGGCGCGCGAGCACGGCGAGAGCGACCGGCGCCTGCACCTGCTCAACGCCTGGCGCGAGAGCGGCGCGTTCGACGCGCGCGAGTGCGCGGCCCTGGCCTGGACCGAGGCGCTCACGCGCGTGGAGCAGTCGCAGGTGCCCGACAGCGTGTACGCCGAAGTGCGCGCGCAGTTCACCGAGGCGGAGATCGTCGAGCTGTCGCTGGCCATCGTCGCCATCAACGGCTGGAACCGGCTGATGGTCGCCTTCCGCACGCCGCCGGGCGGGCACACGCCAGGCTGATTCTTGTAGCCAAATCGGGCTGCAGCGCTTGCAGGGCAAGCGCGGGCAGCTCTCATTTTTGCTACGCCTACCAGGGCGCGCCCGCGAAGCGCTGCACCAGGAAGTCCAGCAGCGCGCGCACCGCCGGGGCCAGGTGGCGGCGCGACGGGTACAGCGCGTACACCGTGAGCTGCGGCGGCGCCCAGCCGGGCAGCAGCGCCTGCAGCGCGCCCGCCTGCAGCAGCGGCCGCACCAGGTAGGCGGGCTGCAGCGCGATGCCCGCGCCGGCCTGCGCCGCCGCCATCAGCACCACGGCGTCGTTGGCCGTGAAGCGCGTGGGCACGCTCACCGCCTGCGCACCGGCCTGCGCGTGGGTGAAGCGCCATTCGCTGCGGCCGAAGTTGGCATGGCCCAGGCAGCGGTGCGCCGCCAGGTCGGCCGGCTGCGCCGGGCGCCCCATGCGCTCCAGGTAGGCGGGCGCGGCCACCAGCACCGATTCGCACACGGCCAGCGGCCGCGCGATCAGGGCCGGGTCGGGGTCGGCGCTGATGCGGATGGCCAGGTCGATGCGCTCGGCCACCAGGTTCACTGCGCCTTCGCTCACGTTCAGGTCCACGTGGAGCTGCGGGTGCAGCGCCAGGAAGTCGCCCAGCGCCGCCGCGAGCTGCGCGTAGCCGAAGGACATGCTGCAGGTCAGCCGCAGCTGCCCGCGCAGCGCGCCGCCGGCGGGGGCGGTTTCCTCCTCCGCCTCCTGGGCGATGGCCAGCATCTGCAGGCAGCGGCGCAGGCACTGCTCGCCCGCGTCGGTCAGCGTCACGCGGCGCGTGGTGCGCTGCAGCAGGCGCGCGCCCAGCCACTGCTCCATGGCGGCCACGTAGCGCGTGACCATGGCGCGCGACAGGGCCAGCCGCTCGCTGGTGGCGGTGAAGCTGCCGGTCTGCGCCACATCGGCGAAGACGCGCATGGCGGTGAGGCGGTCCATGGTATTTGCGCGAATTAAGAAACAATCAAGCGCATTCTGAGGCGTTTATCTGTTTCGTTTCAAGCAATAAAGTCCTGTCCATCGTTTTTTTCAACCGGACTTTTCCATGACTTTGCGCACCACCCTGCTCTCCACCACGCTCGCCCTGGCCTTCGGCGCCGCCCAGGCCGCCGGGCCGCTGCGGCTCACGGTCTACAACGCCGACGCGAACAGCTTCCACGTCAACTCCGTGCTGCTGAGCGGCGAGAAGGAGGCGCTGGTGATCGACACCGGCTTCACGCGCGCCGACGCCTACCGCATCGCCGCCAACGTGCTCGACAGCGGCAAGACGCTCACCACCATCCTGGTGAGCAACGCCGACCCCGACTACTACTTCGGCGCCGAAACGCTCCAGGCCCTGTTCCCCCAGGCCAAGGTGGTGGCCACGCCCGCCGTGCGCGAGAAGATCCAGGCCAAGATGGCGGGCAAGCTCGCGTTCTGGGGCCCCAAGATGGGCGTGAACGCCCCCGCGCGGCCGGTGCTGCCCGAGGCGCTGGCGGGCACCACGCTCACCGTGGACGGCCAGGCCGTGGAGCTGCGCGGCACCACCGGGCCGCTGGCGCACCGCCCGTACGTGTGGGTGCCGTCGCTGCACGCCATCGTGGGCAACGTGGCGCTGTTCGGCAACATGCACGTGTGGACGGCCGATACGCAAAAGCCCGCCGAGCGCCAGGCCTGGATCGCCCAGCTCGACGAGATGAAGGCCCTGCAGCCGCGCGTGGTGGTGCCGGGCCACATAGCCGCCGGCACGGCAACCGACGCCGGAGTGATCGACTTCACGCGCGGCTACCTGGTCCGGTTCGAGGCGGCGCTGCAGCAGTCGCCGGACAGCGCGGGCGTCATCCAGGCCCTGCGCACGGCCTACCCGCAGCTGGGCGAGAGCACCTCGCTCGACCTCGGCGCCAAGGTGAACAAGGGCGAGATGGCCTGGTGATTCTTTGAGGGTTTTCTGGCTCCAGCGCTTGCTGGGCAAGCGCTGGCAGCTATGGAAACAGGAGTTTCTTACCCTGCCCCGCCGGCCCAGGCCAGCAGGCGCAGCCAACGCGGGCGCCAGGCCAGCGCCAGCCCCACCGCCAGCGCGGCGAAGGCCAGGGCCATGACCCACACGAGCGAGGCCATCGACGCATGGTCCACCGCCAGGCACAGGCCCAGCGCACCGAGCAGGCCCAGCGCGCCCAGCACACGCAGGCGCATCGCCTGGGCGGGGCGGGGCGCGGCGGCGCCGCGCACCTGCTCCCAGTGCACGTCCATGGCCAGGGCCAGCCAGCCCATGCCCGCCACGGCGCAGGCCACGGCGGCGGTCAGCAGCAGTGCGTCATGCATGGGCGGCCTCCGCTGCGGCCAGGCCGGGGACGGCGGGCGCGGCCTGCGCGCGCTGCTTGAGCCGGCGCGCGGTCCACGCGGCCAGGGCGCCGCCGGCCAGGATGAACAGGTCCACCCCCGCCACCGGCCAGTAGCCCGCGCCCAGGGTCTTGAGCAGGTGGTCGCCGGTGGTCACCCAGTTGAGCAGCACGGTAGCCACAGCCATGGCGGCCACGGCCCAGCACTGCTCGTGCCACGCCGGGTTCCGGCGGCCCTGCGCCACCGGGGCGCTGCGCACGAAGGCGTGCGCCATGGCCGCTACCCAGCCGGCCCAGAACAGGTACTGCTCCAGATCGCCACGCGGGGGCCAGCCAGCGGGCAACACGTCGGGCAGCAGCCGGTTGGCGATCAGGATGGCGAGCGAAGCCAGCAGCATGCCGGTGACGGTGGTCACGGCCAGCGCATCCACCACGCGCGCCCCTTGGCTGCCCTGCTTGGCATGCTGCTTCTTGCGCTTTTCCACGAAGAAGATGAAGCCCGTGGCGATGCACACGCAGCCCATCAGCCCGCCCAGCACGTACAGCCAGCGCAGCAGCCAGTGGCGGAAGTGCTGCAGGTGCAGCCCGGTGAGGAAGGTGTTGACGCTGTCCACCGCGGTGGGCGGCGGGTCTTCGCGCAGCACCTCGCCGGTGCTGGCCTTGAAGTGGATGCCGTCGCCCACGAGCGCGATGCGGTCCGTGCCCGCGCGGTAGATGCTGACGTAGCCGTTGGCATCGCCCACGTGCTGCACCGCGAGGAAGCCCACCTCGCCCGCCATGTCCTTGGCGGCCCAGCGGCGCTGGGCCTCGGCCACCATGGCGTCCACCGAGGCCAGCGGCGCGGCCACGCCGGCGCGGTCGTGCGGCAGGCCGGTTTCCTCGGCTTCCAGCTTTTCGTGCAGTTCGTGCAGCGGCTCCAGCTGGGTGTGCGACACGGGGAAGTAGATGCCCGCGAAGATCACCAGCCCGGTGAAGGCGAAGAAGAAGTGGAACGGCAGCGCCAGCACGCCGGTCATGTTGTGCAGGTCGAGCGTGCTGCGCTGCGTGGCCTTCTTGGGGCGGAAGGTGAAGAACTCGCGGAAGATCTTGCGGTGCATGACCACGCCGCTGACCAGCGCCGCCAGCATCACCAGCGCCGCGAAGCCCACGATCCAGTAGCCCAGGCCCGCCCAGCGCAGGTTCAGGCTGTAGTGCAGCGGGTAGAAGAACTGGCTGCCGATCTTGAGCCGGTCGTCCGGCAGCGCCGCCCCGCTGCGCGGGTCGATGGTGCGGTTGCCCCAGGCGCCCTGCTCCGGGTCCTTGGCGTTGGGCACCTCGTAGCCCGCGAACAGGCCCAGCACCGGGTCGCGGTGGGTGGTGTAGGCGCCCCAGCGGCGCACGGTGTCGAAACGCTCGGGCAGCGCGCCGTTGACGCGGTCGCGCATGAAGTCCAGGCTCTGCTTGCTGGGCTGCATGTCCTCGAACACCGGGCGCAGCAGCTTGTCGAACGACGGCATGGGCTGCGGCGCGAAGCGCGACTGTGGAATCGCCCAGCGGTCGATCTCGCGGTCGAACACCGACAGCGCGCCGAAGAAGAAGCAGGCCATGAGCACGAAGCCCAGCGCCAGGCCGAACCAGGTGTGCAGCCAGGCCATGGCCAGGCGGAAGTTTTGGAACATCGTGGCCTCCTTTACGCCAGCACGCTTTGCAGCAGCGAGGCCGCCGCCGCCATGAACGCGCCGCCGCCCAGGAGCACGGCCCCCAGGCGGGCCAGGCTGCGGGCCGCGAAGGCCCACAGGAACGCCACCAGGTACACCAGCATGCCCAGCATGCTGCTGAGGTGCTCGGCGTCGTGGAACGACATGCCCAGCGCGAACAGGCCGGACATGCCCAGGGCGATGAAGCCCCACGTGAAGGCGTAGCCGCCCAGCACGGCGGCGGCGATGCGCAGCGCGGTGTGCAGGCGGGGACGGGTGGTGAGGCTGGCGGTCATGCGCAACGATCAAAAATGAGAACGGTTTGTATTATCGCAAATAAGGGAATTCCATGCCAAATCGGCCTCCAGCGCTTTCCCATCGGGCGCTGGAAGCTCTGTTTTCAGGAGCACCCCATTCAGAATCGGTGCCTGAGGCTCACCGAGAACCGGCGGGGCTCGCCGAACGGCGAGTACCAGAGGTTGTGCACGGTCGCGTAGTAGCGCTTGTCGAACAGGTTGTCCACCACGGCGTGCACATCGGTGCTGGGGCTGAGCTGGTACTTCGCCGTCACGCCGAACAAGGCCAGGCCCCCGCGCCGGATGTGGTAGGTGGTGTTGGTGATGCTGCTGTAGACCCGAACGCTGCCGCCCAGCGTCCAGCCGGTGCCCGCGATCCGCTGGCTCGAGGCAATGCTCAGGCTGTGCCGCGGCAGGCCGGACATGTAGCGCTCGCCCTGCTGCTTGCCCGATGCATAGCGGCTGTTCACGTAGGTGTAGCCCGCCGCCACGTTCCAGCCCGGGCGGATCTCTCCGTTGAGGCCCAGGTCGACGCCCCGGCTGCGCACCGTGTCGTCGGCCACGTAGCACCAGCCGCCGCAGGCGTTGCTTCGGTCGAAGGGGACAGAGGCGTCCTGCCGGGCCAGGTTCTGCTGGTCGAGCTGGAACAGCGCCGCCGTGGCGTTCAGCCGGCCGCCCAGCAGGGCGCCCTTGGCTCCCACCTCGTAGTTCGACCCGACCACCGGCTTGACCGTGCCGCCGCCAACACCCCGCTGGCTTTGCGGCGTGAAGATGTCGGAATAGCTGGCATAGACCGAATACTGCGCATGCAGGTCGTACACCAGCCCGGCATAGGGCGAGACCACGCCGCTCTCTTTCTGGTCGACCACGCCGTTGACGAGGTTGCGGGACTCGTACCAGCTGATGCGCGTGCCGGCGATGAGCTTGAGCGCATCCGTCAGGCCCAGGCGCGCCACGCCGTAGAGCCCCTTCTGGCGCGTCTTGCTGCCGTACTCGTAGGGCGCCCCGCCCACCGGATCGGGCAGCGCGTGCGGATCGAACCCCAGCACGTTGATCGCCGTGGGCAGGTAGCCAGACGCCTGCGCATAGTCATGGGCGCTGGAAACATTGGCCCCCAGCACGAACTCGTGCGTGCGGCCCCAGAACGACGCCGGGCCGGAGACGAACACGTCCGCGGTGTTGGCTTTGACCTCCCGATCGAACAGGCGTGCCTGGTAGAGCGAGAGCCCGTTGCCCGTGGCACGGTCCAGGGAGCCCGACAGCCAGCTGTCGTTGGGCTGCCGGGTGCTGGCGCGCCCATGGTCGTACGCTGCCTTCATGCGCCAGCCGGACGAGAGCTGCTGCTCCAGGCCCAGGGTGTAGAGCGCGTAGTCCTTGTCGTTGCGGCTGCGCGGATTGCCGAAGAACGCCGAGCGGTCGAAGCCCATGTCGCTGCCGTCGGCGCCATAGGGCACCCCGGAGTGGTCGCGCCCCTGGTCCTTCTGGTACTGGACGCTGGCGCTGACCAGGGTCGTGGGCGTCAGATCCGCATCGATGGCCCCATACAGCCCCCGCCGGTGGTTGAAGGCATGGTCCACGAACGCATCCCGGTAGTCCACCAGCGCCACGAGGCGGCCGCGCACCTGGCCCGATGCCGTGAGCGCGCCCGACACGTCGGCCATGGCGCGCTTCTGGTTCCACGAGCCCGCCTGGACTTCCACCTGCGCCTGGAAATCCTGCGTCGGCCGCTTGCGCACCAGGTTGATCGTGCCGCCGGGATAGCCCGCACCGCTGAGCAGTCCGGACGCGCCCTGGAGCACCTCCATGCGGTCCAGGAAGGCGCTGTCGACGATCGGACTCTTGTTGTCGTTGCTGATGCCGATGGGGTTGGCCATGCCGTCGTACTGCGACTGCAGGTAGAAGCCCCGGCTGAAGTAGTAGCTGCCCAGGTTGCCGCGCTCGTAGACGAAGACCCCGCTGGTGGCCTTGAGCGCGTCATCCACCGAGTTCAGGCCGAAGTCGTCCATCTGCTGGCGCGTCACCACGGTAACCGTCTGCGGTGTCTCGCGGGGCGACAGGGCCAGCCTGGTGGCCGTGGCGGTATGCCCGGCCCGGTAGGAGCCCGTCCCTTCGGTGGTGCCGTCCCGCACGCCCTGGGCCGTGACCTTGACCGTCTGCAGCGTGGCAGCGCCGCCACCGGCATCGGCCCGCGCCGCCGGCGCCAGCGCATAGCTGCCATTGGCCTGGCGCACCGCCTGCAGGCCGGTGCCGGCCAGCAGCGCGGCCAGCCCCGCCTCGACCGAATAGCTGCCGCGCAGCCCCGGGCTGCGCAGCCCCTCGGTGACGGCGGGGCTGAACGGCAGCAGGATGCCGGCCTCGCTGCCGAAGCGGCCGAGCGCCTCGTCGAGCGGCCCCGCCGGTATGTCGTAGCCGCGCACGGGCGCCGCGCCCGGCTGGGCCAGCGCCGCCACGGGCACGGCCAGCAAGGCCCCGGCGGCCAGGGCACCCAGGCCCGGCCGGGCGATGGCCCGCGCGAGGGCGGAAGGGGAAAACAGGTGGCGGAGATGGCGGCGCAGCGCCCGGGTCTGGTTCATGCGGGAAATCCGATGCGGAAGGTGAAGGAAAAAGTGCGTTCCCCCTTCATGTCCCGCGAGGCGCAGCGAACCGGACAGGCTGATACAAATCGTTTCAACCAGGCGGCGTGCGCGGCGCCAGCTCGATGCGCACGGCCTGGCGGCCCCAGAAGCGGGTGACCGTGCGCACCTCCAGCCCCAGCACGGCGCTGAGCGCCTCGAGCGCCTTGGCGACGTCGTCCGTGGGGTACGAGCCCGAGACGCGCAGGTGGGCCACGGCCGGGTCGCACGCCAGCGGCGTGCCGCTGTAGCGGCCCAGCTCGGCGAGGAAGTCGTCCAGCCGCATCGACAGCGCCACGAGGGCGCCGCGCGTCCAGGCGGTATCGGCCTGGGCGGCGGGCCCGGGCGCGGACACGTCCGTGGCGCCGAAGCGGGCCTGCTGGCCGGCCTGCAGCCGCAGCGCGGGCGCGCCCGGGCTGCGGGGCCGGATTTCCACCGCGCCGTCGTACACGGCCACGCGCGCGTCCTGCGCCCCCTGGCGCACCGTGAAGCGCGTGCCCAGGGCACGCACCTCGCCCTGCGCGGTTTCGACCAGGAAGGGGCGCGGCGCGGGCCGCCCGTCCCTGGCGGTGGTGACGAGGATCTCGCCCGCCACGAGCACCAGGCGGCGCTCGGCGGTGCCGTAGCGCACGTCGATGGCGCTGGCGGTGTTCAGTTCCACCCGGGTGCCGTCGGGCAGTGTGACCACGCGGTGCTCCCCCACGGCGGTGCGGTGGTCGGCCACCGCCTCGCGCCAGGGCGTGCGCTGGTGCACGGCCCAGGCGCCCCCCGCGCCGAAGGCCAGCACGGCCAGCGCCTGCACCGCGCGGCGCCGGCCGCGCGCGGCCTCGCCCGCCAGCTTGGCCTGCGCCACGGCCGAGGCGAAGGGCGACGCGCCGCCCTGCAGCGTGCGGCCCACGCACTCGATGCGCTGCCAGGCCCGCTCGTGCACGGGGCTGGCGGCGCGCCAGCGCAGCCAGTCCTCGCGCAGGCGCGGCGCGGGCCCGGGGGCCTGCAGGTCGAGGAACCACTGCACGGCCTCGCGGGCCGCTGCGGGGGTGATGGAGGCGTCCGGGCCGTTCGCCCCGTCTTGTGGCGCGGCTGCGGTATTCATGCCCGCGCGCGGCCCAGCACGTCCGCGAAGAAGCAGGTTTCGGCGGCCTGGGTGAGGTAGCGGCGCACGGTGCGCTCGGTCACGCCGAGCCGCTCGGCAATCTGCGCCTGCGTGAGCCCGTCGAGCTGGCTGAAGAGGAAGGCGCGCTTGGCGGGCACCGGCAGGCCGTCGAGCAGCGCGTCGATCTCGCACAGCGCCTCCAGCAGCAGGGCGCGCTCCTCGGGGGAAGGCGCCAGCGCCTGCGGCAGGTGGCGCAGTGTCTCCAGGTAGGCACGCTCCAGCTGTTCGCGGCGCCAGTGGTTGGCCAGCACGCGCGTGGCCACGGTGGTCAGGAAGGCGCGCGGCTCTTCGACCGCCAGCGCCTCCGTGCGGCCGAGCAGGCGCAGGAAGGTTGAAGCGGGCCGCGAAAACTCAAGCCCTCACCGTGCGATAAATCCCAGCGTCTGCAGTTACACCGGGTGAAATGAAATTGCAGTGACATGCGATGAGCGGCGGGTGCCATCCCCCCCGTCAGCAAAACTCCCGACTCGCACCTTGCGGGGCCTCTACCTAGAGTCCGAGCGACATCTAGGAGCCCACCTCAATGACCGCCCCCCAATCCAAAGCCTCCCTTGTGCGCGAACACATGGCCGCAGGCCGCTGGGCCGAGGCCGTCCGCCTGGCCGCATCGTTCCCCCGCCTGGACAAGCACCGCACGGCCATCCTCGACGCCCGCACGGCCTACACGAACCCGCGCTGGCTGGCCCAGCTCGGCATTGACCCCGAGGCCGCCAAGGAAGCCGGGCACGCCGCCCTGCGCGAGCGCTTCGCCTGATCCCTTCCCCTCACGCCCCCACGTTCCAGAACAGCGCGCCAGGCCCCGCCTCGGCGCGTATGTACTCCCAGGCCTTGGCGTCATAGCCCGGCGCACTCGGAAACGGCGGCCGCACCTTGGCCGCCCGCTCAAAGGGCAGCGGATGCACGATCCGCCGCGCCCGGCCCGTATCGCACCCCTCCCGCCCTACCACCACGGCCACGAACCGCGCCCGTGGCCACGCGCGCTGCAGCGCCCGCGTGAGCACCCCGGAGCCCGCCACGCTCCACACCTCGGCAGGCTCCAGGCCCGTGGCCGCCGCCGCCTCGGCAATGGCCCCGAGGCTGGCTGCAGCGTCGGCCCCGAAGGGCACCAGGTGCGCCCCACGCTCGGCCGCGTAGGCCCGCGCACGTGCTTGAACCACCGACAGGTAGCCGCAAGGCACCAGCACCACGGCCGCGCCAGCGTCGGCCGCCGCCACCGTCAGCGGATGCGGCACCTTGCGCGCGGCCGTGAACACAGTCGCCCGGCGCCCGAGAAGCCGCGCACAGTGCGCCAGGGCCACCTGGGCATAGCCCTGGGCCGGGCTCGCATAGACGAACTCGGCCGCCACCTGCGCCTGCATCAAGGGCAGCAAGGCGCGCATCTTGGTTCCGCCCGGCAACAGATCATCCCGGACAACCAAGACACCCGCATGCTCCTCGATGACAGGCGAAGGCAGCATCAGCGCACCGCCCCGCAGGCGGCCGTGGCGCGCCGGGCGTCACCCTTGACGAACACCAGCACCTGCTGGTGCGTCCGGCCCAGCTTGCGAGACACCTCAAACGCCTTGCCCGCCCGGATCGGCAGCGAGCCGGCCGACGTGACCAGGATGGCCTCGTTGTAGAGCTGAGCACCCGCATCCCGGAAGGCCGCGATGGTGTCGCCCACGAAGCCGCGCTGCAGGCCCCGGGTGTCGCGGAAGTCACCGACCACGAAACAGGCGAAACGGTCAGGCCGCAACAGGGCCACGGACTCCTTGATGATCTGGCGGTAGGTCTGCAAAAAGCGGGGGTAGCGCATGGTGGAAAGGTCGGCCTCGTCGTCGCTGTAGCGCTCCAGGTTGCCGTAGGGTGGGCACGAGAAAAGCAAGTCGGCCTGCACCTCGGGCAGCGCCTGGCGCACCGCCAGCGCGTCGCCCTGCACCCAGCGCGGCGCGGGCATGCCCGGCTGACCCAGGGCCGCCCACTGCGCGCGGTTGGCCTGGACCTGCTCGGCGCGCAGGTCCAGGCCTGCATAGGCCCGGCCCGTGGCCGCTGCGACGATACCGCGCACGCTGCCGCCTGCGAAGGGGTCGAGCACCAGATGCCCCGGCGCAGAAAACCAGCGGTACACGAGCTCGCACAGCACCGGGTCGAACACGCTTGTGCCCTGGTGCCGGATCTTGTCCGGGTGGGCCTGGGCGAACTCGGCCCAGGTGGCCTTGCGGCCGAGAGCGGCTTCGTAGGCGTTCTTCGCCGCGTAAGTGGCGGGCGGCTGCGCCGAGGTCGGGTACAGCAGGCGGTCGCTGCGGCCCAGCTCGGACTGGATGCCGGTGGCGAGCCAGGCCGCCTTGCGGTCGCGCCACCAGCCCGTGCGGGCATCCAGCAGCGAGAACGGCACCGCCAGGAAGCGGTCAGCCAGGGAGGGATTGCGCCCGCCGCTGGGGATCGTGTCCGGGCCGGGCGGGGTGAAGGTGGGAAAAGTTGCTTTCGTCATTCGAGCGTTTAGGTTGGACGCTCGGCTGGCGTTCTGACAAAGAGGCGCTCGGGGCGCTCTGGAACTTGTTCAACGCCCCGCAGCGGGGGCATTTGATGGAGAGGGCCATGTAGATGCCCTCCCCGAGTTTGCGGCGGCAGTTGCCACAGCGGATTTCATTCATTGCAAGCCTGTTACACGGGTTGAAACATCTGGTAGGCTCGCCGCACTCTGTACAGGGTGGCGGGCCTTGCCGGCTTGCAGGGTACTTCTGCAGGTTGGGGCTGTTGCCGGTGTTCGCGCACCGGCAGGGGTCGCCCGTCTTTTTACTGGCCTCTTACCTCCTACGGGTGCTCGCCCGGTTGCACCGCCGCAGCGATGATGGCATCGGCGTCAACGTCGTGGCCCGCTTGCCGCAGCAGTGCGATGCCAGCAGGCAGATCGGGGTTGTCCAGGTCGATGTACTTGCGCACGCTCGCATCGCGCACCACGGCCGCAACGACCGGCGTGGCGTCGGCCAGGATCGCCCATTTGGCCGAGCCGAAGCGATCAAAGAACGCTCCGACACTGATGCGCCGCACCTCGGGCACCGGCACAACAGGCGCATGCACGAACACGGGCTCGCCCGCCGCCGCGCTGGCCTCGCGGTCGTAGCGCTGGCCGAGCAGCTCCTCGCGCAGGCCGTCGATCTGCACCGACTGCGCGCTGTCGATAGGCGAGTTGGACTGCGCCACGGCGATCACAGCATCGCTCGCGTCAAGGTGCGCGTAATAAAACGCCTGCGCCGCCGCCTGGCTAGAGGGGATTGGGGTCGCTGCAATGTCGCTCATGATGGGTAGTACTCAGTAAGCTCCCAGGAAATGACCGCTGGATAGGTCGGCGAACCGCTAGTTTTAAAAGTGATCGAACTCCCTCCGCCAGATAAAGCGATATATCCAAGAGGAGCGGTATTTGCGCCAAACATTCCCTCGGTGCCACCGAGCATTCTCAGCTCCGTGAACGCTGGATCAACCGGAGTTATTGGCAGCGTAGTACCTCCAACGGTGGTGATCGAAGCAAGGCCCCGCTGTATCGATTTAACGCCACCGATACCAAGCACTTGAGACGCAAGCGGCATGACTTATATCCATCCTTTCTCATTTCCAGAATTGACCAGTTGAAATTTCAAACGCGGAACGTTGAGCCGCATCGGCCCACTCAGGCCGCGAATCTTTCCCTCCCCGGGATCGACAATCGCTGCCATCGACATTGACAAGTCCGTGACCAATACGGTGTCGCGCAGGGCCCCAGGAAACGGCAGCGTGAGCGTGGCGGGCGCGAGGAAGACGTAATGCATGCCCGGTTGCGCCACGGTATCGGCTACCACGAATGCAATGGGCGGGGAGAGCGCGCCACCAATCAGCCACCATTCATCGGGCGAGACGGAGGGCTCGGACAGCGCCGTCATGGGCACGCGGCAGCGGTACAACAGACCGTTGGCCGGGCTCCACACCACCGCGCCGAAGACGTAGTAGTACGGCATGCCGTCCTGGCTGCCCACCCACTTAGTGGCGCCCACGGAAGCCGCTGCTGCTGCCGCCATGCTGACCGCCTGCGCTTCGCTGGCCGCTGCGGCATTTGCCAATTCGTTCGAGCGTGTGGCGCTGGCATTTGCATCCAGCGCATTTTGGTAAGTCGCCTCGGAAATCGCATTCACCTGCTCGCGGTGCGGCGTGAGCGCCGCGACGTGCGCGTCGGCGTGCGCGTCGAAGTCTTTGTCTCCGATATACGGCGCCACCGGCAGTGGCGCAATCGGCACTGGCACAACAATGGTCATAGGGCCTCCAAATCAATATCTCCTACGGATTCAACGACGTTCGATACGTCGAGTGGCATGCGGCGATAGACGCCAAAAACCGACACGGGCTCTGCATAGCCATCTGTCGTGTCACCATCGAGGCCCGCCCACAGCGCGGGCACCGCGTCAAGCTGTTGACGGGCGCGCAGGTACTTGACCGCGTTGCTTTTTGGCATGGCAACGCGCACACGCAAGGTGGGCGAACTCTTGACGGGCACCAACTGGATGCCGCCCCACTTGTCGCGCTCGATGGTGCTGAAGTTGAGGGCATCGTTGCGGGGCGACCAGTTGGCGTGTCCGAGCCACGTACTCATGCCCACCGCCGCATGCTCCACGCGCACGGAGCCGCCAGCGCGGGTCAGCGTGACCGTGACAATGGCGCCGGAAAACGGCGGCAGGTCATGCAGCACGAGTGACGGCTCGGTGTAGTGGCCGCCAAAGTAGTAGTCGCTCCACGTGCGCGAGCTGCGCGAGATCAGGCTGCGCTCGATGCGGCGCACCTCCTGGCCGTTCACGGTGACCGACACAACAACGGCGTGCGCATCCACCCCGCGCAAGAAAAGGCTGTTGAACCGGCGCCCAGGCGCCAGCGTGAACGTGAGCGGCGACGCTCCCACGCTGGCCGCGTTCGTGAGGTGGCGGAACATCGCCCAGCGGTTTGTGTGACCGACGTCGAGCCAGTACTCCGGCGCCACTGCGGGCGGCCAGCCCGTGGGCGCCAGGCACTTGTAGCGCTTCTGGACATCGGGCAGCGCGAGGATTTCTCCTTCCGCCCAGGGTCGGGCAACCCATGGCAGTTCACCTGCGCTTTCATCGACTTCGGGGATGCTGCAGGCCACAAGGTGCGCGGGCTCCAGCGCGTGAGGGGGAATAACGATCATGTCCGGGCCTCCTTAAACCACGTTCCACCAGACGGTGGATGCATCAAGCCAAGCAACTTGCAGCGCGAAGCCAGGAAGCCGCAGGTTGCACACAAGGTCGCTGTCGAACATCCCCCGGGAGCCGCAGAACCAGGTGCCCACCTCTTGGCGCGCGATAGTGAAAGCCTGGGCCGGCCACGTCATGTGCAAGTTCAGAAACTCAATCCGATCACCCAGCGCCAGACTGGCGCGCTTGGGCAGGTACATCGTGACGGCGCCGCCGCCCGTCCAGATGCTGTAGACCGCGCCCAGTTGCAGCACGCCGCCCTGGGTTTCGCGCAGGTAGCGCGCCCGCGCGAGCTCCCGCGCGAACGCGAGCGACGGTGTGCCCGATGTGCCGGGCACGCCCTGGGCACCCTGGGGCCCCGTAGCCCCTTGCGGCCCCGTGGGGCCTGCAGGGCCTTGGATGCCCTGCGCGCCTGTGGCTCCCGTGGCACCCTTCGCGCCGGTATCCCCCTTGGCGCCCTGCAGTCCCTGGATGCCCTGCGCACCGGTATCGCCTTTGACACCTGCTGGGCCTTGGGCACCCTGGGCGCCCGTTGCACCGGTATCTCCCTTGACGCCCTGCGGCCCCTGGATGCCTTGCGCGCCGGTATCGCCTTTGACACCCGCTTGGCCTTGAGCACCCTGGGCGCCTTGCGGTCCCGCAGGGCCGACGAAGGCACTTGCGCTGGCGCGGTAGTCCCGTTCCGGGCGGGCCACCATGATTTGATCCGACGGCAGGATTGGGCCGGGCAGTGGCCGCAGGCCGAGGAGCGTTGTCATACCCGTAGCTCCAGTGCCGACGCGCTGCTAGCGATCTGCATCGCCTGCGCGCCGCGCGTCACGCGCAGCAGCACGTCGGCGGTGTCGCGCGTGTGCTGCCCAATGTCCCCCAGGCGAGTGCCCTGGGACTCCACCGCCAGCGCCAGGCGTTCCATGGCGCGGGCCATCTCGGTGCTTGACCCGCCGCCCGCGATCTGCGAGAGCATGTCCCGTGTCTGGCCCGCGCTGTAGATGCGGGACGCGCCCGTGACCTCAAGCTCCGGACCCTCTTCGCCCACGAGACGCACGCCGCCCAGGTGCGAGCCACCGCGTGCAAAGGCCGGGATGCCGAAATCGTCGAACAGCTTGCGCAAGTCCTCAACGTCCACTTCGTAGGCCCGCGCGATGTCCTCTTGCGTCCAGCCCATGAACAAGGCTGTGTTGCGCGCGTTGCGCATGCTCTGGGCATCGCTGATATCGATGCCCTTGTAGTAGCGGCGGATTTCTTCTTCCTCGGTTTCGATGTGGCCGCCACCGCTGCCGCCCGCGCTTTCGCCGGGGCCAGAGCCGCCAATGGCGAATTTGCCGCCACCGCTGCCGCCGCCGTCATCGCCGCCGCCTTTGCCTTCGCCGTCCTCTTTTTCTTTCAGGATGGCCGCGCGCAAGGCATCCACGGCCGCAGTGACGCCGAGCACCGCTTCCGTGGTGCCCCGCACCGCATCGATTTCCGCACGGCTGGCGACCAGCAGGTCGTCCAGGTAGCGCAACTGTTCCTGGGCCGTCTCCAGCGCCTGTTCATCCACGCTGAGCTGGTCGCCGGCCGCCGCGCCCACCCAGGTGCATACGCGCCACGACATGACGCGGTTTTCCGCCTGGATGCGCATTGCGCCCGACCAGCTCGTGCTGGCGCCCGGCATTGAGCTGTGCCGCGAGCTGGCGGTGTCGGCACCGCTCACGCGGGTGGTGAACGACTTCCACGAGGTGGAGTTCCTGGGGGAGACCTGGGACGTGTCGGGCGTGCCCGGGATCATCGTGGGCCAGAAGCTGCAGATCGTGCGCAACGCATGGCGCCCGGATTCGGCCCAGGCTGTGGGCGTGGATGCCGAGGGCCGCGAGTGCTTCCATGTCCTGGAGCGCAAGGTGAAGGGGGATTTCGGATTTCACGAGGGCTCGGCCATCGTGGGCGAGTCGTTCAAGCGCCATGCCGATACGCCCGCACAGCGCAACCTCGCCGAAATCGAGATGCTGGCTACGGGCGCCAAGACGGCGTCCGAAGCCGCCGAGGTGCGCAAGGCGATGGCGAAGGGCAAGGGACCACAGGTCCTGGGCGGTGCCATTGACCCGCTCAAGCGTATGCGTGATGCCGTGATCCCTATCTATATGCCGCGCAAGGGCACGGCGCTGGAGGTGGTGAATCCGCTCGCCAACGGCGAGGTGCTCGACCAAGTGGAGACGACGGTCGCTATTCAGCGCATCGCCAAGCGCATCGGCCGCCCGATCACCCGCGAGGAAAACCGCTTCGTCAAGGGCCGCTGGCCCGACGTGATGCCCGAGGCGCAGGTCGAGGCCCTGGTGGCGCAGTTCTTGGGCAGCGATGCATGGCCGTCCGAGTCGTTCGAGGGCCTGCGGGCCGTAGGGGGTGCGCGATGCTGAACCTGCGCGCCGACCTGGCTGCTCACGGCGGCTCTCAATCCGATTGCGCCCGCCATGTGGGCGTGAGCACCGCCACGATTTCGCTGGCGATCAACTTCAACCGCTGGCCCAAGACACGCATCGGCGAAGGCGCCCTGAAGGAGCGCATCCGCCAGTACCTCACGTTGCTCGGCGCCCCCCCGGAGACGGTGGCGGCGACGTTTGACGAAGCACCTGCAGCCCCGCGCGCCAACGCGGGTCTGCAGGCGATGGCGCAAGCCACTCACTCCGGCCCCCAAACCAGTCAATTCAAGGACGAGGAAATGCTACCAAGAAAGCACACGATCACCCCGGACGCACGGGACTACTTCAACCTGGAACGCGACCCCTTCAACAACGAGGTCCGCAGCGCAGCCGATCTGTGGATGAACGACAACATCCGCCGCGTGCGCGCGGCGGTGCGCAATGTGGCCCAGCACGGCGGCATGCTGGCGGTGATCGCGGAATCGGGCGCGGGCAAGTCCACGCTGCGCAAGGACTTGGCGCACTGGATCAAGTCGCAGGCGCAGCCGGTGATCGTGGTGGAGCCGTACATCCTCGGTATGGAGGACAGCATGCGCAAGGGCCGGCCGCTGCGCGCCGAGGACATCACCACGGCGGTGATCAATCGCCTGCTGCCCGGTGCGCCGATCCGGCAATCCGACCAGCGGCGCAAGGCGCAGATGCACGAGGCGCTGCGGGCCAGCGCGGAGACGGGCAACCGGCACATCCTCATTATTGAAGAGGGGCACCGCCTGGCGCGCGAGACGATCCGGCACTTCAAGGGGTTCTATGAGCTGGAGGACGGTTTCACTTCGCTGCTGTCGATCCTGATCATCGGTCAGACCGAGCTGGACTGGAAGCTGGGCGAGGGTGACTTCGATGTGCGGGAGGTCGTGCAGCGCCTGGAGAAGCGCTACCTCGACCCTATCGACAACGACGTGGAAGGTTACCTGCGGCACAAGTTCGAGCGGGTTGGCGCGGACTACGACAAGGTGATGGCCCCCGACGCCGCTGAGGCCATCGTGGCCCGCTTGTACGTCAAGTCCGAGGCGCGCGTGCGTGGGCAGCGCTCCCTCGGCCCGCGCTCGCAGTGCCATCCGCTGGCGATCAACAACCTTGTCTCCGGCGCCATCAATCTGGCGCACCAAGGCGGCGAAGAGCGCGTCACGGGCAAGCTGGTGGCCCAGGTGGATCGGGGGGAGTGAGCATGCGCAGATACCTCTTGATCATCCATATGGACGATGGCTCCAAGGGCAGGCTGCGCGGGGAATGGTGCAGCGACTGGGAGGCCATTGCTGCGATTCTCGGCTCGGGCCTGGAGCACGTCATGGCCGTGGTGCCGCGCCGGGAGGCCGCATGAAGCGCCGCCGCAACCATCCTCTGATTCCCATTGTGGTGTGGCTGGGCGTGGCGCTGGCTTGCTGCCTGTTCGCCCTGGTGCTGGTGCTGATTCGCACGGCCGGCCAGGATGAGCAGCTCGACCGCGCCCACACGGCGGGCATGGAACTGGGGCAGCAGATGTGCCTGGGCTTGCGCTCGGAGCTGGAGCGCGCCCCGGTGCGCGCGCCTGCCGTCCACGCGCCGGGAGGGCTGCTCTGATGGCTGATCTGGTCAACACCTGTCCGTCCTGCGGCGCCGAGGAAAGCCTGGACGTGATGTTCAGCCGCATGGTGGACGACGACATCGTGCGCCGTGCCATCCATGACGTGGTGATCAAGTCGCTGCCGCTGGGCGCCATGCTGCTGCGCTACATCCGCCTGCACAAGCCGCCCAAGCAGCGGCTGCGCATGACACGGCTGCGCGAGCTGCTCTCCGAACTGGCGGGCGACATGGCGCGCAACGTGATCGAGCGCCACGGCCGCACCTGGGCCGTGACGAACGACGACTGGCGCGGCGCTTTCGAGGCGGTCTTCACGGCCGCGGACAAGGGCACGCTGCGGCTTCCGCTGCAAAGCAATAGCTACCTGTATCAGGTGCTGTCGCGCCAGGCCGATGAGGTCGAGGCAGCGCAGGAAGAAAAGCGCGAGCAGGAGCGCCGCAACGCGGGCCGCGCGCACTCCAGCGCCGCGCCCACGAACGTGGGCGAGCTGCTGGCGGCTGCGGCCCCACCTTCGGCGGCACCTCGGCCCGCCGCATACCGCGTGTCGCAAGAGAAACGCCGCGCCATGGCGCAGACAAGCATTTGAACTGCCAGCCGGTTTTCTGCAGCCCCTCGCTCTGCTGGGGGTTGCGGTGAATCACCTGGATGACCAAGCCATGACGACCAAGACCCAAAAGCCTTCCGCCGATGCCGGCCGCGCCCGTTTGATCAAGCTGATTCACGTGGCCCGGCGTGAGCTTGAGCGCGCGGGCCGGCTTGATGAGCCCGGCTACCGCGAGATCCTGCGGGCGGCATCGAATGGCCGACACGACTCGACCGCAGACATGGGCTACACGGCATTGAAGGCCGCGTTGGAACGGTTCAAGCGTGCGGGCTTCCAAGTGAGCCGGGGAACTGGCGCTGCCCCCTTGGCGGTGGCTCCGGTGGATTCCAAGGTGCGGGCGCTGTGGCTGTTCCTGCATGCGCTGGGCGTCGTCAAGGACCCCAGCGAGAAGGCGCTTCGTGCCTATGTGCTGCGTATCTCCAAGGTGGACGCGCTGCAGTGGGCGCACGGCGTGCGGCGGGACTTGCCCACAGCGCGCGACCGAAAGGAGCTGCTGATCGAGACGCTCAAGAAGTGGGCGATGCGCTTCCTCCCGGGCGCCGTGAAGCGGCTGTGCGAGGAAGTTGCGGCCCTGCACAGGGCCACGCCGTTGAGCGCGCCCGATCTGGAGCGCCTGCAGGGTGCGTGGAACTGCCTTGCCGAGCAGCGCGGCTTCGACATGCACTGGGCGGCCTGGGAAGACCTGACCAGGCTGGCGCAGCGTCCCATCCCGGCCGAACTGGCGGCCCTCAAGCCCATGGAGTGCCTGCAGTGAGCGACGATCTCTCCCGGGCCCTGTTGAAGCGGCATGAGCTGCTGGCCGAGCTGCAGGACGTGGTGGCCCGCCATCTCTCCGAGCTGGGGGTGACGGCCGATGCCGCCGCGTTGTCGGCGGCGTCGGTGGTGGACTTCTTGACTTCTTACTGGGCGGGCCAGGTGGTCACTTTTCCGAAGGATGCCCACTATCAGCTCACGCTCAAGGAGCTGGAGGCCTGGGGCCTGTATAAAGGCGACAATGTGGATCAGGTCGCGCGCCACTTCAAGATGACGCCACGCGGCATGCGCAAGCTGCTGCGCCGCATTGGTGACCGCATCAAGGCCCAGCGCAAGGCCGAGGCGGATGCAGGCCAGCTTGACCTACTCGGACGGCCAGAGCTGCCCGAGGACGAGTAGGAATCCTCGGCCCCGCTGCAATTACACCCGTTGCAACGGCGTTTCACTGGCCCATTTCACTATGGCCCGATAGAGCCCCCTAAATTTCGATTTTTCGCGCCGCGTGGGTGATGGTTTTCTCAACTCCCCTCAGAAGGTGTCGTGCGCCAGGTCGGCGGCGGCGAAGGAATCGCCCAGCCGCCGGCGCAGCCAGGCCTTCAGCCAGCCATGGTGGTCGGCATAGAGCCCTTCGATGCACTGCTGGCGCAGCGTGGTGTCGGTGGTTGGCACGGCGTTGACCTCCAATGCAGTCGGGCCGCGCGTGGCGTGTGGTGCGCCATCGAACCGATGCAAACAAGAATTAGTATCAATTCTAGCGAAATCGAGGAAAAACCAGCCAAAACGGCCTCCAGCCCTTTGCCAGAAAGCGCAAGCAGCTACTAAAACAGGAGTATCAGACCACCACCGGCTCGGGCTCCAAGCGGATGCCGAAGCGCTCGTACACGCTGGTCTGGATGGCGCGCGCCAGCGTCATCACCTCGCCGCCGGTCACGCTGTCCGAGCGCGTGCCGCGGTTGACCAGCACCAGGGCCTGCTTTTCGTACACCCCGGCGCGGCCCACGGTCTTGCCCTTCCAGCCGCAGGCGTCGATGAGCCAGCCCGCCGCCAGCTTGATGCTGCCGTCCGCCATGGGGTAGTGCACGATCTTCGGGTCGCGCGCGATGATGTCCTGGCACTGCTCGGGCGTCACCGTGGGGTTCTTGAAGAAGCTGCCGGCGTTGCCGACCACCGCCGGGTCGGGCAGCTTGGCGCGGCGGATCTCGCACACCCAGTCGAAGATCTGCCGCGCCGTGGGCTGGGCCACACCGCACTCCTGGCGCTTGCGCTCCAGGTCGAGGTAGCCCAGCGCGGGGCGCCAGTCCTTGGGCAGCGCCAGGCGCACGTGCGTGATGACGGCACGCCCGGCCAGCCCCATGCCCCGGGGCAGGCCCGCACCCTCGTGTTCGGCCAGGGGGGCGGCGTGCTTGAACACCGAGTCGCGGTAGCCGAAGGCGCACTGCGCGGCGTCGAGCGTGAACGGGCGGCCGCTGGCGAAGTCCACCGCCACCAGCGAGTGGAAGCGGTCCTGCAGCTCGACGCCGTAGGCGCCGATGTTCTGCACCGGCGCCGCGCCCACGGTGCCGGGGATGAGCGCCAGGTTCTCCAGCCCGGGATAGCCCTGCGCCAGTGTCCAGGCCACGGCGTCGTGCCAGGCCTCGCCCGCGCCGGCCTCGACGATCCAGGCCTTGCCGGTTTCTTCGAGCAGGCGCAGGCCCTTGATCTCCATCTTCAGCACCACGGGCTTGACGTCGCCCGTGAGCACGATGTTGCTGCCCCCGCCGAGCACGAACAGCGGCTGGCGCGCCAGGCGGTGGTCGGCCAGCAGCGCCTGCAGGTCGTGCGCCGAACGCACGCGCACCAGGGTGTGCGCGCGCGCGGCGATGCCAAAGGTGTTGCAGCTTTGTAAGGGGACGTTTTTCTCGACTAACATCGGCCGGATTGTCGCACCCGCCCCTGGCGGGGCGTTTGTCCAGAATCCGCCAGGAGTCACGCCATGCCCTCTTTCGATACCGTTTGCGAAGCCAACCTCGTTGAAGTGAAAAACGCCGTGGAGAACACGGCCAAGGAGATCGGCACGCGCTTCGACTTCAAGGGCACGTCGGCCGGCATCGAGCTGAAAGACAAGGAAATCACCCTGTTCGGCGACGCCGACTTCCAGCTTCAGCAGGTGGAAGACATCCTGCGCAACAAGCTCACCAAGCGCAGCGTGGACGTGCGCTTCCTCGACGTGCAGAAGCCGCAGAAGATCGGCGGCGACAAGCTCAAGCAGCTGGTCAAGGTGAAGAACGGCATCGAGTCCGAGCTGGCCAAGAAGATCCAGAAGCTGCTCAAGGAAAGCAAGCTCAAGGTGCAGGCCGCCATCCAGGAGGACAAGGTGCGCGTTACCGGCGCCAAGCGCGACGACCTGCAGACGGCGATGGCGCTGATCCGCAAGGAGATCGACGACACGCCGCTGTCGTTCGACAACTTCCGCGAATGACCATCGCACAACCCCCTGAGCGGCTGCGCCGCTTCCCCCTTCTCTCGCGTTGCTGCGCAACGCGGGAAGGGGGACGACGCCCGCGCGGCGGGGCGGCCCTTGCGCGGCGTCTGCTGAGGTGGGGCACGCCAGTCGGTGCCGCCGCGCTCCTCGCCATCCTTGTTTCAATGCCGCTGCGGGCGAACGCGCAGGCGGTCGCCCTGAGCGGGGTGCTGGGCAGCAAGGCGCTGCTGGTGGTCGATGGCGGCGCGCCGCGCGCCGTGGCGGCGGGCGAGGCGCACAAGGGCGTGCAGGTCGTCTCCGTGGGGCGCGAGGAGGCCGTGGTGCTGGTGGGCGGCGAGCGCCGCATGCTGCGCCTGGGCGAGTCGCCGGTGAGCGTACGCAGCGCCGTGCAGCGCGTGGTGCTGCAGGCCGACGCGCAGGGGCACTTCGTCCACCACGGCCGCATCAACGGCAAGGCCATGCAGTACATGGTGGACACGGGCGCCAGCGCGGTGTCGATCGGCCAGAACGACGCCGACCGCATGGGCATCCGCTACCGCAGCGGCCAGCCGGTGCAGATGCAGACGGCCAACGGCGTGGCCTCGGGCTGGCGCCTGCGGCTCGACTCGGTGCACATCGGCGACGTGGAGCTGCGCGGCGTCGAGGCCATCGTCACCCAGCAGTCCATGCCCTTCGTGCTGCTGGGCAACAGCGTGCTGACCCAGTTCAACATGACCCGCAGCGGCAACGAAATGGTGCTGGAAAAGCGCTGAACCCCTCCCCTTCCCCCGCCATGCACCCGCGCGACCACGCCACCCCCGCCGACGACCAGTACGAGGATCTGCTGGGCCTGTGGTCCGACCTGGAGTCGGCGCTGTCGGTGGTGCTCGCGCGGCCGCTGCAGGTGCAAGAGTTCGCCGCCAAGGTGCAGCAGGTCGACCGCTGGCTGCAGGACCTGGTGGCGCACGACATCGACGCTGCGCTGTACCTGATGTTCCAGCTTGCCACCACCTCGACGGTGGGCTACAGCGCCTCGCACGCGCTGGTGTGCGGCACGCTGTGCCACATCCTGGCGCTGGAGCTGCGCCTGCCGCAGCCCGAGCGCGACAGCCTGGTGCGCGCCGCGCTGACCATGAACATCGCCATGACCGCGCTGCAGGACGTGCTGGCCGAGCAGCGCGAGCGCCCCAGCGCGGCGCAGCAGGACGCCATCCGCAACCACCCGCACGAGAGCCAGGCGCTGCTCACGCGCCTGTTCATCAAGGACGCCCTGTGGCTCGACGTGGTGGGCCAGCACCATGCGGCGCTGCCCGAGCGCGTGCCGCTGGCGCAGCAGCCGGCCAAGGACCGGCTCACGCGCATCCTGGGCACCATCGACCGCTACGCGGCCATGATCAGCCCGCGCAAGTCGCGCGCCGGGCGCAGCGCCACCGATTCGGTGCGCGCCATCGTGGGCCAGGAGAATGCGCTGCGCGACGAAGTGAGCTACACGCTGGTGCGCGCCGTCGGCCTGTGCCCGCCGGGCACCTTCGTGCGCCTGGACAACGGCGACATCGCCGTGGTGCTGCGGCGCAGCGACAAGGCCAACCACCCGCTGGTGGCCAGCATCATCGACGCGCGCGGCGAACACCGCCACGAGCCCCGGCTGCACCAGACCGCCGTGAGCAAGCCGCGCGTGCAGTCGGCCCTGGCGCGCTCGGCCGTGACGGTGGAGCTGAACCACCGCACCATGGTGCGCCTGGGCCTGTACGCGGCCCAGCACAGCCAGGAGCTGCGCAGCATGGTCACGGTGCCCGGGGCGCTGCACTAGGCGCTGCGCCAGGCACCGTGCCCGGCGGCTCAGCCCGGGGAGAAACTCCTTTTTTGATAGCTGCCAGCGCTTGTCCCATAAGGGCTAGGGCCGTTTTTCATACCCAAACCCTGTACGGCGCCTCTCAGCGCGGCTGCTTCGGGTGGCGCCGGCCGTGCTTGGCCGGCTTCGGAGGATGCGCCGCCGCCGCGGCGGCCTCCGGGGCCTTCTTCTTGCCCAGCCTGGACTCGGTGCCCGCCAGCAGGCGCTGGATGTTTTCCTTGTGCCGCCAGCCCAGCAGCGCCGCCATGGCCGCCATGGCCACGGCAATGGGCGTCTCGGCGTACCACAGCGTGCCGCCGCCCAGCAGGTAGATGACCGGCGCGCACACCGCCGCCACCAGCGAAGCCAGCGACGAATAGCGGAACACCACGGCCACGAACAGCCACACCAGCCCCGCCGCCAGGCCCAGCCAGGCGCTGAAGCCCAGCAGCACGCCCAGCGCCGTGGCCACGCCCTTGCCGCCTGCAAAGCGGAAGAACACCGGCCACAGGTGGCCCAGGAAAGCCGCCAGCCCCACCAGCGCGGCCGTGCCCTCCTCCAGCCCGTAGGGCTTGCCGAACCACTGCACCAGCGCCACGGGCAGCCAGCCCTTCACGGCGTCCAGCAGCAGGGTGACGGCGGCGGCGGCCTTGGAGCCCGAGCGCAGCACATTGGTGGCGCCAGGGTTCTTGCTGCCGTAGGTGCGCGGATCGGACAGGCCCATGGCCCGGCTCACGATCACGGCGAACGACAGGGAACCGAGCAGGTAGGCGGCGACAGTCGCCAGGGCGGAATAGGCAAGGGACACGCGATGGCTCTCTCGAAAGCGGGCGGTTGGAAGGGTGGCGGAGCCGCGCATGGGGCAAGCGCTGGTTTGGAACGCGCCCCCGATCGCGGCGCGCCATTTTGCCATCCGCCGCGCCCCTGGCCCGCAGGATCAGGCCGCCGCGCCGGAAGCTGCGGCAGAGGCATCGTGCCCCCGCTCGATGCGGTTGCGCCCGGACGCCTTGCCCCGGTAGAGCGCCGCGTCGGCCTCCTGCATGGCCGCGTCGAACCCGTCCAGGCCGTGAAAGGCGCGCGCGATCCCGATGGTCACGGTACAGCGCAGCGGCACCTTGGCACCCGGCACGGGCACCGCCTGCTGCGCGATGGCGCCGCGCAAGCGCTCGGCCAGGCCCATCACGCCCGCGTCGTCCGCGTCGAGGCAGACGATGACGAACTCCTCCCCGCCCGTGCGGCTGGCCAGGTCCCCGCGCCGCAGCGCGTCGCGCAGCACCTCGGCCACATGGCACAGCACCACGTCGCCGGCCTTGTGGCCATGGGCGTCGTTGATGCGCTTGAAATGGTCGATGTCGAGCACCAGCAGGCGCGCGGGCCCTGCCGCACGCGCGCTGAAATGCCCCTCCAGCCCCGCCAGCAGGCCGCGCCGGTTCAGCAGCTGCGTCAACGGATCGCGCGCCGCGGTGGCCCGCAGCGCATCGGTCAGGCGGCGCAGCACCAGCCAGATCATGGATGGCGCCAGCACCGTGGCCAGGAAGGACATGTAGATATAGAACACGACCTGGAAGGGGTGCCCCATGTCCAGCGCCGCCAGCCCGCCCTGGGCCACGCGCAGGCACTTGATGGCGTTCAGCACGCCCAGCCCGCCGCTGAACAGCGCGAAGAACGCCATCTCCACGCGCAGGTCCTTCGCCACGCCGCGCATGGCGTGGACCACGCCCCCGGCCATGGCCGCGAGGAGCAGCGCCGAGGCGAGCGACAGCATGGCATAGCGGGCGACCGGGCCCAGCAGCCACTGCACCAGCACCTGCGCCGCCGTGTAGGCCAGCGCCAGCATGCACAGGGGTTTCAGCAGGGGCGTGGAGCGGCCGAAGAACCGCATGCCCCCCACCCCATAGACCATGGGCACGCACAGGGTCAGCGTATGGTTGGCTACGCTCAATGCATCCCAGGCCGGCGGGCCGCCCAGCAACTGCAGCACATAGGCCAGCCCCAGCATGGCATTGCCGACGGCGAAGGCGTCCATGCCGAGCTTGCTGCCCTCCAAACGTGTGCTGATGAGCCAGAACATGACGGCAAAGCACAGCAAATGCACGCACAGCATGCCGACGATGACGGTTGCGACCATGGAGCCTCTCGCCGTGCGGCCTACCCGCGCCCGGGGGACTCATCGCCCAGCGCGCACTGCACGGGCCGCGCGCCCAGCAACTGCACGCACACCTGGGGGTCGATCTGCACCAGGAAGCCGCGCCGCCCGCCGTTGATGGCGATGCGCGGCAGCTGCAGGATGCTTTCCTCGATGAACACCGGCATGGCCTTGCGCGTGCCGAAGGGCGAGGTGCCGCCCACCAGGTAGCCGCTGTGGCGGCTGGCCACCTCGGGCTTGCACGGCTCCACGCTCTTGGCGCCGATCTGGCGCGCCAGGTTCTTGGTGGAGACCTTGCAGTCGCCATGCATGAGCACGATCAGCGGCCTGGCGTCCTGGTCCTGCATCACCAGCGTCTTGACCACGGTGTGTTCGTCCAGCCCCAGTTGGCGCGCCGACTCGGCCGTGCCGCCGTGCTCCACGTAGTCGTAGGGGTGCTCGGTGAATGCCACCTGGTGCTGGCGCAGCATCTGGGTGGCGGGGGTTTCGCTGACGTGGACGTTCTTCTTGCGCATGGCCTGAATTTTTATTGTTTTACAATAAATTTTTATCGAATCAATTGCACATTGGATTCACCGTGGACTATACGCCAGCCCTCCCGGACGCGCCGCTGCGGCGCCATGCGCGCATCGCCCGCGCCTTGATCGTGCTGGGCGCGGCGCTGCTCGCGGCCCTGCCCCCGGCCTTGCTGCTGCTGGGCGAGGCCGGCATTCCCCCGGGCCAGGCCGATGGCCTGCTGGGCCTGCCCGCCATGCCGCTGGACGCCGGTGCACGCTGGCGCACCGCCCTGGTCAGCCTGCTGCCAGTGGGCGGCGGCCTGTACGCCCTGCGCCAGCTGTGGGTGCTGTTCGGCGCATACCGCCAGGGCCGGGTGTTCTGCGCCACCGCGCAGCAGGCGCTGCTGCGCTTCGCCTGGGCCGTGCTCGGGCTGGCGCTGGCACTGCCGCTGGCGCGCGCATTGATGTCGGTGGCCGCGAGCCTGGGCAACGCGCCGGGGCAGCGTTTCGTCAGCCTGAGCCTGTACTGGCATGACGGCGTGCATCTGCTGCTGGGGCTGGCGCTGCTGTCGATCGCGCATGTGATGGCCCAGGCGCAGCGCCTGGCGGACGAGAACGCGGGCTTCATCTGACGCCATGGCCATCATCGTGCACCTGGACGTGATGCTCGCACGCCGCAAGATGCGCTCGCGCGAGCTGGCCGAGCGTGTCGGCATCACCGAGCAGAACATCTCCCTGCTCAAAAGCGGCAGGGTGCGCGGCGTGCGCTTCGACACGCTGGAGCGCATCTGCGCCGCCTTGGAATGCCAGCCCGGCGATCTGCTGGAGTGGCGCCCGGACGGCACGCCATGACGACGCCCTCCTCCGCCGGCACCCGGCGCCTGGGCTGGGCACTGGCCAGTGCCATGGCCCTCCACCTGCTGGCGCTGTGGCTGCTGCGCGATGCCCTGGGACCGCGCCAAACACCTGCCACCGGCCAGGCACGGCCGCACATGGTGTGGGTGGAAGCAGCGCCCCGCGCCACGATCGCCACCGCACCTGCCGCGCCGCGCCGGGCCCCGCCCATGCGCCGGGCAGAGGAAAGCACCAGGCCATCGCCCCGCCGGCCATCGCCGAATGCGCCAGCACGCCACATGCCGCCCGGCATGGAAGCTGCCCGCGCAGAAGCCGCCGAACCCGCTGGCACAACCGCCGCCGCGCCACTACCAGACGCAGGACACGGCCCGGGCAGCGCAACCGCGCAGTTCCTGGACGCCCCGCACAGCCAACGGGCCTTGGCCCGGGCAGCGCGTGCCGCCACGCCGGCGGCACAAGCCATGCAGGCCCTGCCGCACAGCGGCCTGAGCACACAGGAAAAGCTCACCCATGGGCTGCAGCAGGCACGCCATGGCGACTGCGCCAAAGGCGAATTCAAGGGCGGCAACATGGGGCTGCTGAGCCTGCCCGCGCTGGCCGCCGCCGTGGTCCGGGGCGAATGCAGCCGCTGAGCGCCTCCCGGCCGCCCGGCGTTACTGCGCCGGGTCGCGCAGCGCCCAGCGGATGCGGTCGATCTCGGCCAGCAGCTCGGGCGACAGGGTGGTTTGCCAGGCATCCAGGTCTTCATCGAGCTGCGCACGCGAGGTCACGCCGATGATGGTGCTGGCCACGCGCCAGTTGCGGTAGCAGAAAGACAGCGCCATCTGCACCGGCGTCAGGCCATGGTCGCGCGCCAGCTGGTTGTAGCGGCGCGCCGCCGCCAGCGCCTCGGGCCGGCCCCAGCGCTGCTGGCGTACCGAGGCGTAGCGGGCCAGGCGCGCAGCCTGGGGTGCCGCGGCATCGGCCGGGGCATGCACGTCGAACTTGCCCGTGAGCAGGCCAAAGCCCAGGGGCGAATAGGCCAGCAGCGACACGCCCAGGCGGTGGCAGGTTTCGTCGAGCGCGTTTTCCCAGCTGCGGTTGACGAGGCAATACGGGTTCTGCACCGAGGCCACGCGCGGCAGGCCATGCTGCTCCGCCAGCCGCACGAACTCATGCACGCCATAGGGCGTCTCGTTGGACAGGCCCACATAGCGCACCTTGCCCGCGCGCACCAGCCGGGCCAGCGTGTCGAGCTGCGCGTGGATCGGCGTTTGCGACGCCTCCTTGGCAGGGTCGTAGTGCAGTTGGCCGAACATCGGCACATGGCGCTCGGGCCAGTGGATCTGGTAGAGATCGATCATGTCCGTCTGCAGCCGGCGCAGGCTGGCCTCGCACGAGCGCACGATGTCGTCCGGCGTAAGGCCCTTGCCCTCGCGGATCCAGGGCATGCCGCGCGACGGGCCCGCCACCTTGCTCGCCAGCACCACGCGCTGGCGCACGCCCGGCCGGCTGGCGAACCAGCGCCCCAGGATGGTTTCGGTGGCGCCGCAGGTCTCGGCACGCGCCGGCACGGCATACATCTCGGCCGTGTCGAGAAAGTTCACCCCGCGCGCCAGGGCGTGGTCGAGGATGGCGTGGGCCTGGGTCTCGTCCACCTGCTCGCCAAAGGTCATGGTGCCCAGACAAATGGGCGACACGCGCAGCGCGCTCTGCCCCAGGGAAATGCTGTTCATACGTATGATCTCCTGCGCGCAGTGTACGGACTCCCTCCGATGCCTGCAGACATAAGCAAACACCCTCTCCCCCACCACGCGCCCATGTACCAGCCGCAACGCCCCAGCCGCTCCGAAACCCTGCACATCCGCGGGCTCGACTACCACGTGCGCCTGTGGGGCCAGTCCCAGCCCGGCCAGGCCCCGCTGGTGCTGCTGCACGGCTGGATGGACACCAGCGCCTCCTACCAGTTCATGGCCGACGCGTTCAGCGACGCCTTCGCGGCGCAGCGCCTCATCGTCGCGCCGGACTGGCGCGGCTTCGGCCACACCATCCTGCCCTGGCCCTGCGACAGCTTCCACTTCGCCGACTACCTGGCCGACCTGGACCTGCTGCTGGACCACTATGCCGGCACCCAGCCCGTCGATCTGGTAGGCCACAGCATGGGCGGCAACATCGCCATGGTCTACGCGGGCGCCCAGCCCGCCCGCGTGCGCAGCCTGGTCAACCTGGAAGGCTTCGGCCTGCCCGCCACAACGCCCGCCGACGCGCCGAAACGCCTGGCGCAGTGGCTGCGCGAACTACGCCAGCACCGCGAGGGCGCCATGGCGCTGAAAGACTACGACAGCGCCGACGGCGTGGCCCAGCGCCTGACCAAGACCAACCCGCGCCTGCCCGCCGACAAGGCCGCCTGGCTGGCGCGCCACTGGGCATGCCAGGGCGCCAACGGCCGCTGGGCCATCATGGGCAACGCCGCACACAAGGTCGTCAACCCCCAGCTCTACCGTGTGGAAGAAGCCAACGCACTCTACGCCGCCATCACCGCACCCGTGCTGAGCGTGCAAGCCAGCGACGACAGCCTGGCCGGGTGGTGGAAGGGCAAATACAGCTTGGCGGAATACCACCAGCGCCTGGCCCACGTGCGCCGCTGCAGCACCACCACCGTGCAGGACGCAGGCCACATGCTGCACCATGACCAGCCGCAGGCGGTGGCGCGGCTGATCGAACAGTTCGCTTTGCAAACGGTTGAATGAATCGACCTGGCACAGGCCAAGATTGGGGCTTGGCGCCAAGACTATAACGAGAGTCGCCCCCCACTCTGCGCTGGAGTGGGCGACACCTGCCGAATTCGCCCGCCAATGCAAGCTGCAGCCGGCCTTGGCGAATTCCGAGGGGGCGGAAGTTTCTACTTCTGAGTCACCGTCTTGGAAGTCAAGCACCGTGAAGCGATTTGTCCCAAGGTTTGCCGGTAACCAGAACACTTGCCTACCCTAGCATATTAGGGTGCAGGGCACTTTTCAGGAAAAAGAGAAAAAGGACTTAGCTTCTTACGAAGCTAAGTCCTTGATATAAATGGTCGGCGTGGCGGGATTCGAACTCGCGACCCCTTGCACCCCATGCAAGTGCGCTACCAGGCTGCGCTACACGCCGACAAGACCTAGATTATTACACACTTTCAGGCCTGAAAAGAAAGCAGCGCCCGAATCTCCCATAATTCCTGGCGCACCGATTGCACGTCCAGAACGTACTCTTGCGCATCCACGACCGGCGGCCGCTCCAAGGGCAGACTGCTCTCCTCCATCTCCCCGATCACTTCTTCCTCGGGTGCCGCCTGTTCATCCCGGCCGGCCAAGGCCAGCTCCTGCAGGCGGTTGCGCGCGCCGCTGATGGTGAACCCCTGGTCGTACAGCAGATCACGGATGCGGCGGATCATCAGCACCTCGTGGTGCTGGTAGTAGCGGCGGTTGCCGCGCCGCTTCATCGGCCGCAGTTGTGTGAACTCCTGCTCCCAGTAGCGCAGGACATGCGGCTTGACGCCGCACAGCTGCGCTACCTCACCGATGGTGAAATAGCGCTTGGCGGGAATGGAAGGAAGCGTGTTACCCATGGATGCAATCACCGTGCGCGAGAACAACCTGAAAGCCTACTGCACTCGCACGCGCCGCGCCAGCAGCGCGTGCAAGCGGCTGTAAAGCGCTACGCACCGCCCTGGATCTGCTCCTTGAGCTTGCTGCTGGCGTGGAACGTGACCACGCGGCGTGCCTGGATCGGGATGGCCTCGCCGGTGCGCGGGTTGCGCCCCGGGCGGGGCGCCTTGGTGCGGATCTGGAAGTTGCCAAAGCCCGAGAGTTTGACGTCCTGCCCCTGCGCCAGGCGTTCCGAAATCAGGTCGAAGAAGGCGTCGACCATATCCTTGGACTCGCGCTTGTTCAGGCCGATCTGGTCGAACAGCAAATCGGCCAGCTGCGCCTTGGTCAGCGCCGGGGTTTCCAGGCTCTCTACGGCAAATTCGATCACGTCAGCTCCTCCTGTGGTTTGGTCCTGCCCATTACACGCGCAGCTTGGCGCCCGTGCACGCGGCCAACTGTTCGACGACGGCCTGCACGGCCGCCTCGATTTCCGCCTCGGCCAGGGTCGCGGCATCGCTGCCCAGCGTCAGGCGCACGGCCAGGCTTTTCTCGCCCGGCGCCAGGCCGCCCGCGGGGGCCGCCTCGCCCGCACGCAGGGGCTTGGGACGGTACACATCGAACAGCACGGCGCCGCGCAGCGTGGCGGCGGGCAGCGCGGCCTCGATGGCGCCCATGAGCTGGGCATGGGTCACGCTCTCGGCCACGACCACGGCCAGGTCGCGCTGCACCGACTGGTGCTTGGCCACCGGGCGGAAGGCAGGCACGGGGCGCTGCAGCACGGCGTCCAGCTCCAGCTCGAACAGCACCGGCGCCTGCGGCAAGTCCCAGGACTGGCGCCAGCGCGGATGCAGCTCGCCCACGTAGCCGATCTCGCGCCCGCCCACGCGCACCCGCGCGCAGCGGCCCGGGTGCATGGCCGGATGCTCGGCGGGCTCGAACTGCGCCTGCACCGGGGCCAGTAGCGCCTCGACATCGCCCTTGACGTCGAAGAAGTCCACGCCCTGCTCCTTGCGCCCCCATTGCAGCGGCTGCGTGGCGCCATAGGCCAGACCGGCCACGCGCATGGGCTGGTGAAAGCCTTCGACCGTGGTGTCCGAGCCCTTCACGCTGGCGTCGCGCAAAAACACCCGGCCCAGCTCGAACACGCGCACGCGCTCGGCCTTGCGGTCGAGGTTGAACTTCAGCACCTGCAGCAGCGAGCCGAGCAGCGTGGAGCGCATGACGCTCATCTGGCTGGCAATCGGGTTAAGCAGCCGGATGGGCTGGGCGTTGCCGGCCAGCTCGTGCTCCCAGCGCTCCTCGACGAAGCTGAAATTGATGGTTTCCTGGTAGCCCAGCCCGGCCAGCTGGCGCCGCACGGCGAACGGATCGCGCGTGGACTCCAGCGGCAGTTTCGGCGTGATGGGCGCCAGCGGCGGCGTGGTGGGCAACTGGTTGTAGCCCACCATGCGCGCGATTTCCTCGATCAGGTCTTCCTCGATGACCAGGTCGAAGCGGTAGGACGGCGGCACCACGGTGACCACGCCCTCGCCTTCGGTCACGGCCAGGCCCAGGCGCTGCAGTGCCTGCACGCATTGCGCCTGGGTCAGGGGCATGCCGATGACCTTGGCGGCGCGCGCCACGCGCAGCGTGACGGGCTGGGGCTGGGGCACGTTGACGCACTGGTCGTCCATGGGGCCGCACTGCGTCTCGGCGGTGCCGCAGATCTGCACCACCAGTTCGGTGATGCGCTCGATGTGCTCCACCGTCAGTTGCGGATCGACGCCGCGCTCGAAGCGGTGGCCCGCGTCGGTCGAGAAGTTGTAGCGGCGCGAACGGCCGGCAATCGCCTTGGGCCACCAGAAGGCCGCCTCGATGTAGATGTTCTTGGTGGCGTCGGACACCGCCGTGGCGTCGCCGCCCATGATGCCGGCCAGCGACTCCACCTCGCGCGCGTCGGCGATCACGCCCACCTTCTCATCGACAGTGACGGTGCTGCCATTGAGCAGCTTGAGCGTCTCGCCCGCGCGGCCCCAGCGCACCTCCAGGCCGCCGTGGATCTTGTCCAGGTCGAAGATGTGCGACGGGCGGCCCAGCTCGAACATCACGTAGTTGGAAATGTCCACCAGCGGCGCCACGCTGCGCTGGCCGCAGCGCGCCAGGCGCTCCACCATCCACTGCGGCGTCTGGGCCTGGGTGTTGACGTTGCGCACGATGCGGCCCGAGAAGCGCCCGCACAGGTCGGGGGCGCTGATCGCCACCGGCAGCGTGTCGGCATGGCCGACGGGCGCCACGGGGAAGGCCAGCGCCTTCAGCGGCGCGCCGGTGAGCGCCGCGACTTCGCGCGCGATGCCATGGACGCTCAAGGCATGCGCCAGGTTCGGCGTGAGCTTGAGGGTGAACAGCGTGTCGTCCAGGTTCAGGTACTGGCGGATGTCCTGGCCCAGCGGCGCGTCCAGCGGCAGCTCCAGCAGGCCGCCGTGGTCGTCGGCCAGTTGCAGCTCGCGCGCCGAGCACAGCATGCCGTGGCTTTCCACGCCGCGCAGCTTGCCGACCTTGATGAGGAAGGGCTTGCCGTCGTCGCCCGGTGGCAGCTCGGCGCCCACCTGGGCACAGGGCACGCGGATGCCGGGACGCGCATTGGGCGCGCCGCAGACGATGGTGAGCGGCGCGGCGCCGCCCACGTCCACCTGGCACACGCGCAGGCGGTCGGCGTTGGGGTGCTGCACGGCCTCCTTGATCTCGCCGACGACGATCTTCGAGAACGGGGGCGCCACGGGCGCCAGCTCCTCGACCTCCAGGCCAGCCATGGTCAGGGTCTCGGCCAGTTCTTGGGTGGTCAGGGGCGGGTTGCAGAATTCACGCAGCCAGGATTCAGGGAATTGCATAGTCGGATAGCTCGGTATTCAGGGCACTGGAGCGCGGCAGTGCGGGTTTGCTCTTAAAACAGGAGCTGGTAGCGCTTGTTTCATAAGGGTTTCATAATCAAATTGATCTAAAACCCATGTATATCAAGCGCCAGCAGCTCTCTTTTCAGGAGCGAAACTGCGACAGGAAACGGATGTCGCCATCGAAGAACAGGCGCAGGTCGTTCACGCCATAGCGCAGCATGGTCAGGCGGTCCGGCCCCATGCCGAAGGCGAAGCCGATGTATTTCTCGGGGTCCAGCCCCATGTTGCGCACCACGTTGGGGTGCACCTGGCCCGCACCCGACACCTCCAGCCAGCGGCCCGCGAGCGGCCCGGTCTGGAACTGGATGTCGATCTCGGCGCTCGGCTCGGTGAACGGAAAGAAGCTGGGGCGAAAGCGCAGCACCAGGTCGTCCTGCTCGAAGAAGGTCTTGCAGAAGCCGGTGAACACGACCTTCAGGTCCTTGAAGCTCACGTTCTCGCCGATCCACAGGCCCTCGCACTGGTGGAACATGGGCGAGTGCGTGGCATCGCTGTCCACGCGGTAGGTGCGGCCCGGGGCGATGACGCGGATCTCGGGCATGGCCTGCCCGGCATCGAGCAGCTCACGGTACTTCTTCACGTGCTGCACGGCAAAGCGCACCTGCATCGGGCTGGTGTGCGTGCGCAGCAGGTTCGGCGCCTCGGGCGTGCCGCCCTCGACGTAGAAGGTGTCGTGCATGGAGCGCGCCGGGTGGTCCTCGGGCGTGTTCAGCGCCGTGAAGTTGAACCAGTCGGACTCGATCTCGGGGCCCTGCGCCACGTCGAAGCCCATGGAGCCGAAGATGCGCTCGATGCGCTCCAGCGTGAGCGAGACCGGGTGCAGCCCGCCCTGCCCCTGCTGGCGGCCGGGCAGGCTCACGTCCAGCGCCTCGGCCTTGAGCTGGGCCTGCAATTCGGCATCGGCCAGGGCCTGGCGGCGCGCCGTCAGCGCGGCCTCGATGGCCTGCTTGGCCACGTTGATGGCGGCGCCGCGCGACTTCTTTTCCTCGACGGAAAGCTGGGCCATGCCCTTCATCAGCTCGGTCACGCGGCCCGACTTGCCCAGAAACTGGGCCTTGGCGTTTTCCAGCTCGGCGGGGGTGGCGGCCTGCGCAAACTGCTGCTGCGCGCTCGCCACCAGGGAATCCAACTCGTTCATACGACTCTCGTGCATTCGTGCATGCGTGAAAAGAAACAAGGGCTAGCGCCTTTTCAAGCCCTAGCCCTTGCTGGTAGTGCGCTGGCAGCTATCGAAAAGATAGCTACCGATCGTGAACTCAAGCAGCCAGCTTGGCCTTGACTTGCTCCACGATGCTGCCGAAGGCAGCCTTGTCGTGCACCGCGAGGTCGGCCAGCATCTTGCGGTCGATCTCGATGGCCGCCTTCTTCAGGCCGTTGGCGAACTGGCTGTAGGTCAGGCCCAGTTCACGGGCAGCGGCGTTGATACGGGCGATCCACAGCTGGCGGAACACGCGCTTCTTGGTACGGCGGTCACGGTAGGCGTACTGCCCGGCCTTCATCACCGCCTGCTTGGCGATGCGATAGACGTTGCCGCGGCGGCCGCGGAAACCCTTGGCCAGAGCCAGAACCTTCTTGTGACGGGCGCGTGCCGTTACACCACGTTTGACGCGAGGCATGTGTTTTCTCCTTGTTCGTCAGTGAATTACAGGCCGGCCTTGGGCAGCATCTGCGCCATGTGACCCATGTTGGTCTCATGCACAGCAACCGCACCGCGCAGGTGGCGCTTGTTCTTGGTGGTCTTCTTGGTCAGGATGTGACGCTTGAAGGCTTGGCCGCGCTTGACGGTGCCACCCGGACGAACGCGAAAACGCTTCTTCGCGCTGCTCTTGGTCTTCATTTTGGGCATGTGAATGCTCCTTTATGCGTGCCCGCGAGGCGTTTGCGCTGAATGCGCAACCTTGTCGGCCCCCGAGTCACTTCTTCATCTGCCAGCGCCCCTTGCGGGGCGCCAGCGGATCCTTGGCGCTTCAGGCCGCCGGGGCGGCGGCCGCTGCACCTTCCGCCGCCGGCTTGCCGGCGGGCTTTTTCTTGCCCGGCGCGATCATCATGATCATCTGCCGGCCTTCGAGCTTGGGAAACTGCTCCACCACGATCAGGTCCGCGAGATCGTCGCGGATGCGGTTGAGCAGCGCCAGGCCCAGCTCCTGGTGCGTGATCTCGCGGCCACGGAAGCGCAGCGTGATCTTGCACTTGTCGCCTTCGGCCAGGAAACGGCGGATGTTGCGCAGCTTGATGTTGTAGTCGCCATCGTCGGTACCGGGACGGAACTTGACTTCCTTGATCTCGATGACCGTCTGCTTGGCCTTGGCCTCCGCCGCCTTCTTCTGTTCCTGGTACTTGAACTTGCCGTAGTCCATCAGGCGGCAGACCGGCGGGTTGGCCGTGGCGGCGATTTCCACCAGGTCCACGTCCATGTCGCCCGCCATGCGCAGGGCTTCTTGCAGGCTGACGATGCCGATAGGCTCGTTCTCAGGGCCAGACAGGCGCACTTCGGGCGCCGTGATTTCACGGTTCAGGCGGTGCTTGCGCTCCTCGCGCTGCCGACGGTCACGAAATTCAGTAGCGATGGTTTTCACCTTCAATCAAAATGCTACAAAAAGCGTAGCTGCTGACGCACGAACGACAATGGTTTGCGCGCAAACTCATGCAAGCGGTGATTCACGAATCAGGCTTTGGAGGCAATGTCCCGTGCGATCAGTTCGACGAAGGCGTCGATGGACATCACACCGAGGTCTTTGTTCCCCCGGGCGCGCACCGCAACCGCACCGGCTGCCTTTTCCTTGTCGCCGGCGACGAGGATGTAGGGCAGCTTTTGCAGCGCATGCTCGCGTATTTTATACGTGATCTTTTCGTTACGCAGATCAGTCACCACCCGCAGGCTTTGATTCGGCAAGGCTTTGTGCAGCTTTGCGGCAATTTCACGACAGTAGTCGGCTTGGGCATCGGTGATGTTCAGCACCGCCACCTGCACCGGCGCCAGCCACACCGGCAGCGCGCCAGCGAATTGCTCGATCAGGATGCCGATGAAGCGCTCCAGGCTGCCCACGATGGCGCGGTGCAGCATGATGGGGCGGTGGCGCGCACCATCCTCGCCGACAAATTCGGCGTCCAGCCGCTCGGGCATGTTCGGGTCCACCTGGATGGTGCCGCACTGCCATTCGCGCCCCAGCGCATCCTTGAGCACGTATTCGATCTTCGGGCCGTAGAACGCGCCCTCGCCCGGCAGGTACTCGAAGGTGCAGCCCGAGGCGCGCAGCCCTTCGGCCAGGGCCGACTCGGCACGGTCCCAGCTTTCCTCGCTGCCGATGCGCTTTTCCGGGCGGGTGGAGAGGCGGTAGAGGATCTCGGTAAAGCCGAAATCCTTGTACACGCGCTGCAGCAGCGCCGTGAAAGCCGCCACTTCCGTCTGGATCATGTCCTCAGTGCAGAAGATGTGGCCATCGTCCTGCGTGAAGCCGCGCACGCGCATGATGCCGTGCAGGCCGCCCGTCGGCTCGTTGCGGTGGCAGTTGCCAAACTCGCCGAAGCGCAGCGGCAGGTCGCGGTAGCTCTTGATGCCCTGCTTGAAGATCAGGATGTGCCCCGGGCAGTTCATCGGCTTGAGCGCGTAGTCGCGCTTCTCGCTCTCGGTGATGAACATGTTCTCGCGGTACTTGTCCCAGTGGCCGGTCTTTTCCCACAGCGTCTTGTCGAGGATCTGCGGGCCCTTGACCTCCTGGTAGCCGTTGTCGCGGTACACGCGGCGCATGTACTGCTCCACTTCCTGCCACAGCGTCCAGCCCTTGGGGTGCCAGAACACCGTGCCGGGCGCGTGTTCGTCGATGTGGAACAGATCCAGCTCACGGCCGAGCTTGCGGTGGTCGCGCTTCTCTGCCTCCTCCAGCATGTGCAGGTACTGCTGCAGTTCGTCCTTCGACGCCCAGGCCGTGCCGTACACGCGCTGCAGCATTTCATTGCGGTGGTCGCCGCGCCAGTAGGCGCCGGCCACCTTCATCAGCTTGAAGTGCTTGAGCTTGCCGGTGCTGGGCACGTGCGGGCCGCGGCACAGGTCCTCGAAGCTGCCCTCGCGGTACAGGCTGACATCCTCGTTGCTCGGAATACTGGCGATGATCTCGGCCTTGTAGTGCTCGCCCAGTCCCTTGAAATACGCCACCGCCTCGTCGCGCAGCAGCACACGGCGCACCACCGGCTCGTCCTTGGCCGCCAGTTCCGTCATGCGCTTTTCGATGGCCGCCAGGTCCTCGGGGGTGAACGGGCGCTTGTACGAGAAGTCGTAATAAAAGCCGTTCTCGATCACCGGGCCAATGGTGACCTGCGCCTCCGGGAACAGCTCCTTGACCGCATAGGCCAGCAAGTGGGCGGTGGAGTGGCGGATCACCTCCAGGCCCTCCGGGTCCTTGGCCGTGATGATCGACAGCGGGCTGTCCTGCGTGATCCGGTAGCTGGTATCCACGACCTTGCCATCGACCTTGCCGGCCAGCGCCGCCTTGGCCAGGCCTGCGCCAATCGAGGCCGCCACCTCGGCCACGGTGACCGGGCCGGGGTACTCGCGCCGGGAACCGTCGGGGAGCGTAATCTGAAGCATGTGTGCAAATCCTTGTTCAACTGAGAGATACGGTGCGCGCTCCCGGCCGCAAAGCAAAAAGCGCGGAACACGGTCCGCGCTTTTCGAGGGGAAAGAGAAGGCTCTCGTGCAGGCGCGAACGGCCAGCCTCAACGGCTGGGGAAAATCTCCGTGGTAGTTCGCGGTGTCATAACCAGCAATGCCTTTCTCGCCCTTGTGTGTTGAAAACAGGCATTTTAACCTGCACCAACGAAAAAGGCCCGAAGCCGAAGCTCCGGGCCTTCCTCACAACGCAAAGATCAGTGGAACTGTTCTTCTTCGGTGGAACCGGTCAACGCCTTCACACTGGAAGAACCGCCCTGGATCACCGTGGTCACGTCGTCGAAGTAGCCCGCGCCCACTTCCTGCTGGTGCGACACGAAGGTGTAGCCCTTGTCGCGTGCGGCGAATTCGGGCTCTTGCACCATGTTCACGTAGTGCTTCATGCCTTCGCCACGAGCGTAGGCATGGGCGAACTGGAAGGTGTTGAACCAGTTGATGTGGATACCGGCCAGCGTGATGAACTGGTACTTGTAGCCCAGCGCGGACAGCTCTTCCTGGAAGGAAGCGATCTGGCTGTCGTTGAGGTTCTTCTTCCAGTTGAACGAAGGCGAGCAGTTGTACGACAGCAGCTTGCCGGGGTTGGCGGCCAGCACGGCCTGGGCGAATTCGCGGGCGAAGCCGATGTCGGGCACGCCGGTTTCGCACCACACCAGGTCGGCGTAGGGCGCGTAGGCCACGCCACGGCTGATGGCTTGCTCCAGGCCGTTCTTGACGCGGTAGAAGCCTTCTTGCGTGCGCTCGCCGGTCAGGAAGGGCTTGTCGTTGGCGTCGTGGTCGGACGTGATCAGGTTGGCGGCCTCTGCGTCGGTACGGGCCAGGATGATGGTGGGCACGCCCATGGTGTCGGCGGCGAAGCGGGCGGAGATCAGCTTCTCGATGGCTTCCTGCGTGGGCACCAGCACCTTGCCGCCCATATGGCCGCACTTCTTCACGGCAGCCAGTTGGTCTTCAAAGTGAACGCCAGCGGCACCGGCGGCGATCATGTTCTTCATCAGCTCGAAGGCGTTGAGCACGCCGCCGAAACCGGCTTCCGCGTCGGCCACGATGGGCAGGAAGTAGTCCACGAAGCCTTCATCGCCGGGGTTCACGCCACGGCTCCACTGGATTTCATCGGCGCGCTTGAAGGTGTTGTTGATGCGGCGGACCATGGTGGGCACCGAGTCGTACGCATACAGCGACTGGTCGGGGTACATGGTTTCCGACGTGTTGCCGTCGGCGGCCACTTGCCAGCCCGACAGGTACACGGCTTCCAGGCCCGCCTTGGCCTGCTGCATGGCCTGGCCGGCGGAGATGGCGCCGAAGGCGTTGACGTAGCCCTTCTTGGCGCCGCCGTTGACCTTGTCCCACAGCTTCTCGGCTCCGCGGCGCGCCAGCGTGTACTCGGGCTGCAGGCTGCCGCGCAGGCGCACCACGTCGGCTGCGGTGTAGCCGCGCTTGACACCCTTCCAGCGGGGGTTCTGGGCCCAGTCTTTTTCCAGGGCGGCGATCTGCTGTTCGCGGCTCAGTTGGCGGTTCAGGGAATCAGGCATGAAGTCACTCCATCGGG
>Ga0209958_1000284_pt1 | contig 128256 bp, 111 predicted proteins | sample ThiBio_inoc_plan_FD_183942 | JGI IMG/M metagenome (GOLD analysis project Ga0209958, IMG submission 183942) | Wastewater bioreactor microbial communities from Cape Town, South Africa - Thiocy_inoc_plan (SPAdes) | ecosystem: Engineered > Bioremediation > Thiocyanate > Unclassified | place: South... | reverse complement strand
GCGTACAGTTCATCCCATCGATGAGCCGAACCCGCAAGGCGACTCACCGAACCCGGTTCAGGAATGGTTTTTGACCCGGCTTTTTTGAGACGCTTTTTAACTTTCAAGGATTTTCATCATGAACAAGACCGCCCGTTTCCTCTCCGTCGCTGCTGTTGCCGCTTTCGCTTCTTTTGGCGCCCATGCTGACGAAGCCGACAGCTCGCAATTCGCCCTGAAGTTCGAAACGAACCGCACCCGCGCTGAAGTGGCCGCTGAAGCCGCTACCGTGGCCCAGACGCGCAGCCAGGAACCTGCTGGTTCGCGTGTGGTGACCTACACCTCCACCGCTGACCGCGCTGCCGTGCGTGCCCAGGCTGCGGAAGCCCTGCGCACCGGCAAGATCCCTTCGGGCGAATTCAGCGCCATGTAATTGGTAGACCAACTGCTTGAGTTTGGTTGAAGCAGTTGCGGGACTTCCCATGGCGGTGGCACTTTGCATTTGCAGGTGCTGTTGCCATGGGGAGTGTTAACTGAACCGCAGGGGCGGGCAGGCAGATCGGGCTCCCTAGGGGAGCCCTTTTTGTTGGCGCACGCGGCGTCGGCTGGCTACATGGCACTTACCGAGCTTGCCTGGCGCCTGCCGTAATGGACCGTCCCTCAAGGCGCCGCAAGCGCCCCTGCAACGTCGCTTACAGCGACGGGTCGATCAATACCTTGGCCCCAGTATTGCGCGGGCCGTAGAACGCAATGGACTCGGCACTCAGCGCGCCTGCCAGCGACACGGTGCGCGCGTAGTGGCTGGCAAACGTGGTCTTCAGCTCGGCCGCCACGCGCTGGCGCAGCGCCTGGGTGGCCTCTTCGCCAATCTTCTGCAGAAACGGGAACAGCAGCCATCCCCCCATGCCCCAGGCCATGCCAAAGGTGCGGTGCACTTCGGTCGGTCGCGTGTCCAGGTGGCCGTACAGATACACCTGCTTGTGCACGGCCGAGCCGTAGCGGCTGTATTCCTTGGCCTTGCGGTTGATGGCGGCCTCCATGCACTGCAGGATCTGCCCCGCCAGCGTGCCGCCGCCCGTGGCATCAAACGCAATGGTGGCGCCCGTGGCGGCCAGCGCGTCGGTCAGCTCGGCCATGAAATCGGGCGCACTGCTGTCGCACACGTACTGGGCGCCCAGTTCGCGCAACAGTTCCGCCTGCTCGGGCTTGCGCACGATGTTGACCAGGCCGACACCGTCCTTCTGGCAAATCTTGAGCAGCATCTGGCCCAGGTTGCTGGCCGCAGCGGTGTGCACCAGCGCGGTGTGGCCTTCGCGCTTCATGGTTTCGACCATGCTCAGCGCAGTCAGCGGGTTGACAAAACACGACGCGCCCTCAGCCGCCGTGGTTCCGGTCGGCAAAGGCAGGCACTGCGCTGCAGGCATCGAGCGGTACTGCGAATACATGGCGCCACCAATCACTGCCACCGTGCGGCCCAGCAGCGCCTGCGCAGCGGGCGATGCACCCGCAGCCACCACCAGACCGGCGCCCTCGTTGCCCACGGGCATGCTCTGGCCCAGGCGTGCCGCCATGCCGGGCATGGCGCGCTCGGGGATGCGGGCCGTGGCCACCGGCCGCTCGGCCGTGCCGGTGACCTGCACGGTGGACAGATCAGCCGGGCCCAGCAGCAGGCCAATGTCCGATGGGTTGATGGGCGTGGCCTGTACCTGAATCAGCACTTCGTCAGGCCCTGGCGTGGGCACGGGTGTCGGCTCCAGGCTGATCTGCAAGGTGCCATCGGCTTGTACAAGCGAGCGCAGCTGCAGCGCGATGGTAGGGATGGATGGGTTCATGGAGGACTCGCAGTGGGGTGATGGAAATGGAGCCGCGCACATGAAGCGGCGCGACGTGGAGGGAGGCTGGGGTGCCAGCAGGTCACAGCCTCTCCCCCTGCCGCGCCATTTTTCACCAGGACGCCGGGTTTTGCTGTCCCCTCGGTTTTACACCCCACAACGCCGTCAGTTTGCTGGCGCGCAAGGCACGCGTTCACCCCATCTCCTTCAACCTTCAACCACCGACAAAAGCACGGCCCTCGGCCCTGCCAGAGCGCCAGGTCAGCCAGACCAGCAACGCGGCCACCAACAACAAAACAGCGCTGACGACAAAGGTGCTCTGGTATCCACTGCGGTCAAACAGCAGGCCCCCCACCGTGGAGCCCAGGCAGATAGCCAGTTGGACCACCGCCACCATGAGGCCGCCTCCGGCTTCAGCGTCTTTCGGCATCGACCGGGCGACCCATGTCCACCAGCCCACCGGCGCTGCCGTGGCCACCAGGCCCCACACACCCAGCAAGGCAGTGACAGCGGTGAGCTGGTCACCCAGACAGATCAGCGCGATGGCGATGAGCGCCATCAAGACGGGTGCCATGAACAGCGTTGGGTAAAAGCCTCTGGCCAGCGCCGCGCCGACGAGCGTGGTGCCCACAAAGCCCGCCACCCCGATCACCAGCAGGATGAACGACAAGGTGAACCCACCCACATGCGTGACGGTTTCCAGAAATGGCCGCAGGTAGGTAAACAGCACAAACTGTCCCATGAAAAAGCAGCCCACTGCCAGCATGCCCACAGCAATCATCCGGCGCCGGAGCAGTCTGAAAACAAGGCCAGAGGCCCCAGAGCACCGGGGCCCGGCAGGCATCGGCGGCAGGCTCACCCACTGCCAGATGAAGGCCAGCAGCGCCACCGGCACCAGGCAAAAGAAAGCCCCACGCCAGCCAATCACGGCCCCCAGATAGCTGCCGAGCGGCGCCGCCACCACCGTGGCCAGCGCGTTGCCACCATTGGAGATGGCCAGGGCCCGTGGCACCTGCTGCGCGGGCACCAGCCGCATGGCCGTGGCGGCCGACATCGACCAAAAGCCTCCCACCACCACCCCAATGAGTGCGCGCCCCACCATGTACACCGCGTAGTTCGGCGCCAGTGCAATGACCGCGCCAGATAAGCACATCAGCGCCGTAAGGCCCAGAAGCAGGGTCTTGCGGTCCATCCTGCCTGCCAGCGCTGCAATGCTCAGGCTGGTGAGCACGGCCAAGGCGCCCGATACCGCAATGCCCTGCCCGGCCCAACCCTCACTGACACCCAGGTCTGCGGCCATGGGTGTGAGCAGGCTGACTGGCATGAACTCCGACGCAATCAGCGCAAACACGCAGAGCGTCATCGCAAAAACGCCGCCCCAGCGCGCGGGCTGCGCCGCCGCCCCGTCTTCACCGCCTGTGTGGTGCGGCGGGGCGTCGCAAACCTGGGTGGTCATTGCTTAAGCCAGGTGTTTGCCAAAGAACGCCGTCAACTTGCCCCATGGGATCAGGTTCACACGGTCATACAGATCCACATGGCCCGCACCGGGGACGATGTGCAGCTCCTTCGGCTCGGCAGCGCGCTTGAAGGCGTCTTCGCTGAACTCCTTGGAATGCGCCTGGTCACCCGTGATGAAGAGCATGGGGCGCGGAGAAATCGTCTCGATGTCATTGAACGGGTAGAAGTTCATGAACTTGACGTTGCTGGTCAGCGTGGGGTGGGTGGTGGTTTTGGCTGAGCCGCCCTTGGGCGTGACCTCGCCACGCGGGGTGCGGTAGAAGTCATAGAACTCCCGCTGAATGGGGTGTGTATCTACCGTCAGCTCGTGCACCGTGCCACCGGTGTACTGGATAGCCCCGCCGGTGAATTCCACGTAGCGCTGCTCGGCAGCGGCGGCAATGATCTGCTTGCGCTGCTCCAAAGTCTGCGAGTGGTTCAGCGCATCACGGTTGGCAGCACCCATGTCGTACATGCTGACGGTGGCGATGGCCTTCATGCGCGGGTCGATCTTGGCGGCGCTGATGACAAAGCTGCCGCTGCCGCACACGCCAATGGCCCCAATGCGCTCGCGGTCCACCATCGCCTGCGTGCCCAGAAAATCCACCGCTGCGCTGAAAGCCTCGGCATAGATGTCTGGCGCCACCGCGTTGCGCGGCTGGCCCTCGCTCTCACCCCAGAAAGGCAGGTCCAGCGACAGCGCGACAAAACCCTGCTCTGCCATCTTGGTGGCATACAGGTTGGCGCTTTGTTCCTTGACTGCGCCCATGGGGTGGCCCACCAGAATGGCCGGATTTTTCTTGCTGCGGTCCAGGTTCTTGGGCACAAACAGGTTGCCAGCCACCGCCATGCGGTACTGGTTCTTGAAGGTCACCTTGCGCACGGCCACCTTGTCGCTTTGGTAGAAATTGTCGGCGCCGCTGAGCTTGCCGTGCGCTGGCTGCGGCCCCGCTGCCATCGCACTACCACTCGCGGCAGACAGCCCGCCCCATACCGCCGCACCGAAGCCCGCCCGGATGAGGAAGTCGCGCCGATCCGAGGTGAGAGGGTCTGTGCCGGGTATTGGGTGCTGTGCGTGGATGGTGGAGAGTGTGTTGTGCATGTTCGATGCTCCTGGGCAGGTAGGAAACTGGGAAAGGACGAGAAATCGAGAAATGAAGGCGGGGGTCGAGGGCGCGCCTTCGTTGGACGCTCCAATGCTTTGTCCGCGCGTCAATCGCTGGCGCGTTCGATACGCACCTTCAAAGGCCCCTGGCGCTGCAACGCGGGCAGGCCCGTGTCCACTCTGCCGAGCCGCACCAGGCCGCGTGCATAGGCGTCATCGCCCACAAAAATCGCCAGATTGCCCCAGGGCGCGTAGTAGTTGATGTCACCTGTTTTGGGGGTGATGCCCGCCGGTGCCCCGTCCACCGACAGCTTGCGCGGCAGGGTGGCGATGCGTTCGATCTCCGCGTAGTTCTGCAACGTTAGCGACAGCGGCAGCTGGGCCACAAAATCGCGCGTTGCGGCGTTGTTGTCCAGGGTGGCGGTGGCAATGGCACCATCGATATGCAGATGAATTTTCATGGGGCCCTGCTGTGCAAAGGTGGTGGCGGGCATCACCCCGGCTGCCAGGGTGAATGCCAAGACGACACCCGCCAGGGCGCGGCGTTGGAAGGGGTGGGTGTTGATGCGTTGTGCCATGGCAAGAAGTTTGCCCAGCATTGCTTGCGCCGACTAGATAATGAATGGCGAATGGGTTTATAAGGCTGGCTAACCAATCAATCCAGAGAATCAGACATGGCGAGACGCAACCTGAACGATCTGCTGGCCTTTGTCACCGTGGCGCGCGAGGGCAGCTTCACTCGGGCCGCAGCCACTCTGGGCGTCACGCAGTCCGCGCTGAGCCAGACCATCCGTGGCCTTGAAGAGCACCTGCAGATCCGGCTGCTCACACGCACCACGCGCAGTGTCTCGCCCACACCAGCGGGCGAACGCCTGATGCACGCCATCGGTCACCGCTTTGACGAGATTGAGGCCGAGCTGGATGCGCTGACCGCACTGCGCGACAAACCCGCAGGCACTGTGCGCATCACCTGCGGCGACCACGTCATGCACGCCACGCTGCTGCCCAAGCTCATGCCGCTGTTGCACGACAACCCCGACATCACGCTGGAGTTCGACATGAACTACGGCTTTCGCGACATCGTGGCCGACCGTTTTGACGCCGGGGTGCGCCTGGGCAACACCATCGACAAGGACATGATTGCCATGCCCATCGGCCCGCCGCTTCGCATGGCCGTGGTCGCATCGCCCAGCTACTTTGCCGCCCATCCCATTCCCAAAACCCCGCACGACCTGACGGCGCACCGGTGCATCAACCAGCGCATGCCTACCTCGGGCGGCCTGTACGTGTGGGACTTTGCGCGCAAGGGCAAACAGGTCAACGTGCGGGTAGATGGCCCGCTGATCTTCAACACCGCCCCGCCCCAGGTCGATGCAGCGTTGGCCGGGCTGGGCATTGCGCTGCTGCCCGAGGACGAACTGGCCACCCACATCGAAGACGGCCGCCTGGTGCGGGTGCTGGAAGACTGGTGCCCACCGTTCGCGGGCTACCACCTGTACTACCCCAGTCGGCGCCAGCCATCACCTGCGTTTTCGCTGGTGCTGCAGGCGTTGCAGCTGCGGTGAAGAGACTGCTTGCAAGCACGCGGGTGGCTAGAGATCACGAGGCTGCGAATACGAACAAGGGTTAGACAGCGGCCTGTTGCGACCCCTTGTCACGTTGGAGCGATTCAGTGCTTGACTTAGAGTGCACTCCAACTTTCAGAATCGTTCCCATGGCATCCCTCCTCACCATTGCCGAAGTCGCCGAACGCACGGGCCTGACCGCGCACACGCTGCGCTATTACGAGCGCGCCGGGCTGATTGCGCCTGTGGCGCGTGCACCCGGTGGCCAGCGCCGCTATGCGGCTTCGGACATGGAATGGATCGGATTCCTGCTGCGCCTGCGCGAGACCCAGATGCCCATCGGGCAGATGCAGGCCTTCGCGCGGCTGCGCAGCGAAGGGAACACCACTGCCCCCGAACGGCGCGAGCTGCTGGAGCATCACCTTGCTCAGGTGCTTGCAACCATCACCGCCATGCAGCAAGCCGCACAGGCGCTGCAAGCCAAGATCGCGCACTACCGGGATCTGGAGGCTTCCCTTCGCCACACACCCTCGTCACCCCGCCAAGGAAGCACCCATGTCCCCCGAAACCAATCCCCGCTATCTCCAGGGCCTCGCCAAGCTGCGCGAAATCGACGGCCACGCCGGTGAGCACGTCGTCGCCAGCCTGGCCGACATTGCCCCCGATTTCGCCCGCTACCTGATCGAGTTTCCGTTTGGCGATATCTATTCCCGACCCGGACTGGACCTGCGCAGCCGCGAAATTGCAGTGATCGCTGCTTTGACTGCGCTGGGCAACGCGACACCACAGCTCAAGGTGCACTTGCAGGCGGCGCTGAACGTGGGCGTCACCCGTGAAGAAATAGTGGAAGTCCTCATGCAGATGGCTGTTTACGCAGGCTTTCCCGCCGCGCTGAACGGACTGGCCGCTGCCCGCGAAGTGTTTGCGGCGGGCGGTGCGGAAACGGTGGCAGCATGAGGTGCCTGAGCCGCTACCTGCTCCGTGCGACGTCTGCGGCTACTTCCCCGCCCCCACCGGCGGCGGCCGCACCAGCCGCACGGGCAGCTTGCTGGCCCGCGCCGCATCGCCCCGTGCCTCGCCGGAGGACAGGTTCACGGCCCAGCCGTTGATCATGGCAGCCTGCCGTACGCCATCGCCCGCGCGGCCTTGCGCGATGTTGCCGTAGGTGTATGGATTGACGCTGGGCGCACTCACGTTGCTGGTGGATGACCAGTGCCACTGGCCCGGCGCGGCCGGGAACAGGATGGGGTTGAGGCCCGGGGGAGACAGCGACTTGTCCACCAGTCGCTGCAGTTCCGCCGCGCGGGGAAGGCGCCAACCCACGCCCTCGGCCTTCCAGCGGTCGGTGGCCAGGGTGGTGGCTTCGGCACGGTCCAGCAGCAACGGCTTGCCGGTGCAGGTTTTTCCCGTCCACTGCATGCCTTCCACACAACGCGGCCAGGCCAGGCCTGCGCGCGCATCAAGTACATAGGCGCCGTCGGCCGACAGAGACCAGTCTTGGGCTGCGGTGGAGTCGGTAGCCAGCACCGGCAGGGCTGTGAGGGCGCAAGCCAGCGCGGCAAAAAGCTGCGAAAGTGGTTTCATGGGCAAAAGCCTGGTCTTGGCAGGGTAGCGGAAGAAGGCGGGCAAAACGGACTCGGATGGCGACACCCTACCCGCACAGCGACACCAGCGCCACCCCGCAGATCAGAAAACCTGCATTGCGCCTTTACCCCAGCTTACCCAGCTTACCCAGCTTACCCAGCTTACCCAGCTTGCCCGGCTTGCCCGGCTTGGCGGGCACACCGGCCGGTGCCCCCGACGCTGCCAGCGCCTCGGCCAGAAACCCCACAAACGCCTGCACGCGGGTGGAGAATTGGTGCCGCTGCGGGTACACCGCATAGATGTCGGCCGCCGGGGTCTGGTACTGCGGCAGCACGGGCTCCAGCAGGCCCTGGGCCAGGTGGCGGTTCACGTCCCACTCGGCGCGCATCACGATGCCGTGGCCCTGCAGTGCCCACAGCACTGCAATCTCGCCGTCGTTGGTGGTGAGGTTGCCGGTGATCTTGATCGACTCGGTGTGTGCCTTGCTGCCGCGCCCGGTGGTCAGGCGCCACAGGCCATAGGCCTCATCGCCCTGGCGTATGCCGATGCACTGGTGCTCCATCAGGTCGCGCGGCACGCGGGGCCTGCCATGGCGGTCCAGGTAGGCAGGCGCGGCGCACAGCACGCGCCGGTTGGGGGCGATGCGGCGGGCGATCACACGGCCGTCGGGCGGCTCGCCAAAACGCACGCACACGTCGTAGGCGTCGTCGGTGATCGGCGGCGGGTGCACCGACAGCTGCAGTTGCACATCCACCTCGGGGTACTGGCGCACAAAGTCCGAAATCACGGGCGCGATGTGCATACGGCCAAAGCCCAGCGTGGCGTTCACGCGCAGCAGGCCCTTGGGGCTGGCCTTGGACTGCACGATGAGTTCATCGAGCGCATCGATCTCGCGCAGGATGCGGCGCGCGTGCTCCAGCAGCAGCTCGCCCTCGGGCGTGAGGCTCATGCGGCGCGTGGTGCGGTTGACCAGCACCACGCCCAGGCGCTTTTCCATCTGCGTGAGGTGCTTGCTGACCGCCGCCGTGGAGACTCCCATTTCGCGCCCAGCGGCGCTCAGGCTGGGGCTGGCGGCCAGCGCAGAAAAGAAGCCCAGTTCTGCGGGCTGGATGGTGGCACTCATCGAATAGCTCTTAACTTCAGGTTAACGATGGATTCACTTTAGCGGCGTTCTGTGAAGGCGTCCAGGCCTACAGTCCCTCTACCGTTTGGTTTCTTCTGTGTCTCTCTTTCACGCCTGTGTCTTGCTGCACGGGCATTTCCAGACCTTTTTCACCCAGGCATCCGCATGACCACCTATCAAATCGCCACCATCCCCGGAGACGGCATCGGCAAGGAAGTGATTCCCGCTGGCCAGCGCGTGCTCGAAGCCCTGTCCAGCCAGCACCCCGGCCTGCAATTCGAGTTTGAAAAGTTCGGCTGGGGCGGCGACTGGTACCGCGCGCACGGCGTGATGATGCCGGCCGATGGGCTGGATGCCCTGCGCGGCAAGGACGCCATCCTGTTCGGTTCCGCCGGTGACCCGGACATCCCCGACCACATCACGCTCTGGGGCCTACGCCTCAAGATCTGCCAGGGGTTTGACCAGTACGCCAACGTGCGGCCCACGCGCATCCTGCCGGGCATCGATGCGCCGCTCAAGCGCTGCACGTCCAAGGACCTGGACTGGGTCATCGTGCGCGAAAACTCCGAGGGCGAATACTCGGGCGTGGGCGGCCGCGTGCACCAGGGCCACCCCATCGAGGCGGCCACCGATGTGTCCATCATGACCCGCGTGGGCGTGGAGCGCATACTGCGCTTTGCCTTCCGCCTGGCGCAATCGCGCCCCCGCAAGCAGCTCACCGTCATCACCAAGAGCAACGCGCAGCGCCACGCCATGGTGATGTGGGACGAGATCGCCGCGCAGGTGGCGGCCGAGTTCCCCGATGTGAAATGGGACAAGGAGCTGGTGGACGCCGCCACGGCCCGCATGGTCAACCGCCCCGCCACGCTCGACACCATCGTCGCCACCAACCTGCATGCCGACATCCTCAGCGACCTGGCCGCCGCGCTGGCGGGCAGCCTGGGCATTGCGCCCACCGGCAACATCGACCCCGAGCGCCGCTACCCCAGCATGTTCGAGCCCATCCACGGCTCGGCGTTCGACATCATGGGCAAGGGCCTGGCCAACCCCATCGGCACCTTCTGGTCGGTGGTCATGCTGCTGGAGCACCTGGGCGAGGTGGATGCGGCCCGCGCCGTGATGCAGGCCATCGAGCAAGTCACCGCCAACCCGGCCCTTCACACCCGCGACCTGGGCGGCACGGCCACCACGGCGCAGGTGACCGATGCGGTGTGCGCGCTGATCAGCGGCAAAGAGACCGAGCGCAAAGCCGCCTGAAAGCAATCGTTCAAGGCCCGCAAGAACGGCCTGGACGCCACACGGCGGGCACCACCACAAGGCCGCAAAGGCCACACAGCCGCCGCCCCCATCCTTTAGGAGACAAACCATGCATCGCCCTACCCCCAGCCCCACCACCATCGCACACCCGCTGCGCCGTCAACACCTGATGGCACTGGCGGCGCTGGCCGCAGCCGCCTGCCTGCTGCCTGGCAAAACTGTCCACGCGCAGGCCTGGCCGACCAAGCCCGTCACCATCGTCGTGCCGTTTGCAGCGGGCGGCACCACCGACGTGCTGGCGCGAGCGCTGGGCGAAAAGCTCAGCACCGCGCTGGGCCAGCCCGTGATCGTGGAAAACCGGGGCGGCGCGGGCGCCACCATTGGTGCCGACTACGTGGCCAAGGCCGCACCCGACGGCTACACGCTGCTGATGGGCGCGGTGCACCACACCATTGCCACCAGCGTCTACAAAAAGCTCAGCTACGACTTTCAAAAGAGCTTTTCACCCATCACCACCGTGGCGCTGGTGCCCAACGTACTGGCCGTGAGCGCCACCACGCCCGCCAAAGATGTGAAGGAACTCGTGGCCCTCATCAAGGCCGCGCCCGACAAGTTTTCGTATGGCTCCAACGGCGCGGGCACGGCGCAGCACCTGATCGGCACGCAGTTCGCCGCCGCCATCGGCCAGCCTGTGCTGCATGTGCCTTACAAGGGCAGCGGGCCGCTCACCACCGACCTGCTGGGCGGCCAGGTGTCGATGTCGTTCGACACCATCACGCCCGTTCTGCCGCACATCAAGGCCGGCAAACTGCGCGCGCTGGCGGTGACCACGGCCAAGCGGTCTTCGTCGCTGCCGGATGTGCCCACACTGCAGGAGGCCGGTTTTGCGGGCTTTGACATCGGCACCTGGTTTGGCGTACTGGCCCCGGCACGCACACCCGCCGATGTGGTGGCCCGGTTGAATGCCGAGATGGTCAAGGTGATCCAGTCGCCCGACTTCAAGAAGCGCATGCAGGACATTGGCGCCGAGCCCATTGGCAACACTCCCGCGCAGATGGCCGAGCAGATTACCAGCGACACCACGCGCTTTGCCAAGCTGGTGGCCGACCACAAGATCACCACCGACTGAACCCACCGAAACGACTGACTGTGTGCCCGAGGGGCGGGTTGGTATAACGCCAGCCATGACGCCCACCACCATCGAGCCCACAGTCCCCGCAGCCCTGATCCGCGCCCTTGAAGAACGCGCCTTCAACGCCTGGCCAGCGCGCCAGACGGTGTTCCACCGGGGCTGGGTGTTCCGGCTGTCGGGCGGCTACACCAAGCGTGCCAATTCGGTCAACGCGCTGTTGCCCGGCGCGCCGTTTGATGGGGTGCGCGAAGCGGCTGCAGTGCTGTACGCACGGCACGGGCTGCCCGCCGTGTTCCGCATCTCGCCCCTGGCCCCGGCCGAGGCCGACCAGGAGCTGGCCGAGGCGGGCTACCAGCATTTCGATCCGTCACTGGTGTTGCACCGGCCGCTGGCCCTGGGTTCGGTCGGCAAGCCCGATGGCAGCACCCATATCAGCACCACGCCCACTGCCGCCTGGCTGGAGGGCTTTGCCGCCGCCAACAGCGTGCCAACGCACCACCGCGCGCTGCACAACAGCATGCTGGACCACATCGCCCACCCTGCCGCATTTGCACTGCAGCACGACACACAAGGCCAGCCCGTGGGCTTTGGGCTGGCAGTGCTGGAGCGCGGCGCCGTGGGCCTGTACGACCTGGCCGTGGCGCCCGAGCACCGGGGCGGCGGGCGCGGGCGCGCGCTGGTCACCGCCCTGCTGCACTGGGCCGCCGAGGCCGGGGCAGCCAGCGCCTACCTGCAGGTGCGCGCGCAGAACACGCCAGCGCTGGGGCTGTACCAGTCGATGGGGTTCAAGACGGCGTACGGCTACCACTATCGGGTGCCGGGCTGAGGGGGGTCATACTCCCTCTCCCCTTGCGGGAGAGGGTTGGGGAGAGGGGTAGGTCAGCGCCGCACACGCCGTTGCCCCCTCTCCCCCGCCCTCTCCCACGAGGGGAGAGGGAGTTAAGACCGACGCCGTTGCTGGCTCAAAGAATGGGGCCGAAATTTGAATGGAATTGGCCCCTGGCGCTTGACCATAAAGCGCTAGCAGCTATTTATTCAATAGCAAACAAGCCCGGGCCTCATACCCAGATCAACGGTGGCTCAACCTGCGCACCGCCCAGTCGCCCAGGCTCTGCACGGCCTGCACAAAGAAGATCAGCACCAGCACCACGGCCAGCATGATCTCGGGCAGAAAGCGCTGGTAGCCGTAGCGGATGCCCAGGTCACCCAAACCACCGCCGCCAATCGCACCGGCCATGGCCGAGTAGCCGGTCAGGCTGACGAAGGTGATGGTCAGGCCCGCCACGATGCCGGGCAGCGCCTCGGGCAGCAGCACCTTCCACACGATCTGGCTGGTGGTGGCGCCCATGGCCTGGGCGGCTTCGACCAGGCCGTGGTCCACCTCGCGCAAGGCGGCCTCGACCAGGCGGGCCACAAACGGCGCGGCGGCAATCGTCAGCGGCACCACGGCGGCGGCGGTGCCGATGGACGAGCCTGTGATGAAGCGCGTGAAGGGGATGATGGCCACCAGCAGGATGATGAAAGGCGTGGAGCGCACGGCGTTGACCAGCCAGCCCACCAGCTTGTTGACGGGCCCGTTTTCGAGCACACCACCGTGGTCGGTCAGGCGCAGGAAGACGCCCAGCGGCACCCCCAGCAGACCACCCACCAGGCCGGAGATGCCAACCATGATGAGCGTTTCCCACAGTGAAGAGGCAAACAGATCCAGCATGGCCGGAGTGAAGTTGTTGAACATGGTTATCTATCCTTCTCAGCCTGCCACGGCCACTTCTTGCACCTCGACACCGCCCGCACGCAGGTGCGCCACGGCGCCCCGCAGGCGCTCGGCCTCGCCGCTGGCGTACACCGCCAGCGAGCCAAAGGTTTCGTCCTGGATCTCGTCCACCTGGCCATGCAGGATGCTCATGTCCACGCCAAACTCGCGGATCAGCTGCGACAGGATGGGCTGGTAGGCGCTGTCACCCGCATACGACAAGCGCAGCAGTTGGCCGGTGCGGCCTGTACTGAGCTGGCCTGCGAGCTTGCGCACATGGCCGAGCACACTGGCGGGCAACTCTTGCGGCAGGATCTCGTCGATCAGGCTCTTGGTGATGGCCTGCTGCGGGCGCGTGAAGACCTCCAGCACACGGCCCTGCTCCACGATGCGGCCCGCTTCGATCACGGCCACACGGTCGGCCACCTGCTTGATGACCTGCATCTGGTGCGTGATGAGCACCACCGTCAGGCCCAGCTCGCGGTTGACCTGGCGCAGCAGGTCGAGGATGGAGCGGGTCGTCTCCGGGTCCAGCGCCGAGGTGGCCTCGTCGCTCAGCAGCACCTTGGGCCGGCTGGCCAGCGCACGCGCAATGCCCACACGCTGCTTTTGCCCGCCGCTGATCTGCGCGGGGTGGCGGTCGGCCAGGTGGGCCAGGCCCACCAGCTCCAGCAGCGGGTTCACGCGCTCGCGGATCGCTGCCTTGTCCATGCCCGCCAGCTCCAGCGGCAATGCGGCGTTGTCAAACACGGTGCGCGACGACAGCAGGTTGAAGTGCTGGAAGACCATGCCGATCTCGCGCCGGGCCTCGCGCAGTTGCGCGTCGTTCAGCTGGGTCAGGTCACGCCCGCCCACGATGACTTGGCCCGTGGTGGGCCGGTTGAGCAGGTTGATGACGCGCACCAGCGAGCTTTTGCCCGCGCCGCTCTTGCCGATGATGCCGAACACTTCGCCCGGCTGGATGGTGAGGTCGATGCCACGCAGGGCTTCGACGGGGCCTTGTGGGCCCTGGTAGGTTTGGGTGATACCCCGTAAATCGATCATGGAACGCAGCGCGCGGCAGCGGCCCCACAGTGAGTGGCCGCTGCCGCGCGGGTCTGGAAAAGGAGGGGCGACTGTATCGGCGAATCGTAAGTTCACAAACGATTAAAAAATCGGGTGATTAGATCGTCGAGTTATGAAGGCCGTGGTACACAGCCTTCGATAACTATGAATTTCATAGCTATCGAGGCAATGCTTTAGAGCGGTAAGTGCCATTTGCCCTTGAATTTTCCTGACACTCATGGAGGTGGCATCTGGCGATACTTCTATATTTCAACTTTTGTTGTATTATCGAATCATGCAAGAAACCGATGTCATCCGATCCCTCGCCGCCCTGGCCCAGGAGGTGCGCCTGCGGGTGTTCCGCGCCCTGGTGGTGGCGGGCCAAGAGGGGCTGACGCCCGGCGGGCTGTCTGAGCAGCTGGGCATTGCGCCCAACACGCTGTCGTTCCACCTCAAGGAGCTGACCCACGCGGGCCTGGTGAGCCAGGAGCGCCAGGGCCGCAACCTGATCTACCGCGCCTCGTTTGCCACCATGAACGACCTGCTGGCCTACCTGACCGAGAACTGCTGCCAGGGCGCTGCCTGCCTGACCGACGAGGCCACCGCCGCCTGCCAGTGCTGATCGCCCCCAACAACTTCCACCCCACGACCCACAGCCGAAAGGAAACCACCATGAAGCGATTCCACGTCCACATGCATGTCGATGACCTCGCCAAGAGCATCGCGTTCTATTCCAGGCTGTTCGCGGCCGAGCCTGCGCGTGTCGAGACCGACTACGCCAAATGGATGCTCGAAGACCCGCGCGTGAACTTCGCCATCTCGACCCGGGGCGACAAGCCCGGCGTAGACCACCTGGGTTTCCAGGTCGATGAGGCCGACGAACTGGCCGAGCTGAAGGCCCGCGCCCAGGGCGCCGACATGGCCCTGCTGGACGAAGGCGCCACCACCTGCTGCTACGCCCGCAGTGACAAGCACTGGATCACCGACCCGCAGGGCGTAGCGTGGGAACACTTCCACACCTTGGGCAACATCCCCGTGTTCAACGAAGCCGCTGCGCAGCAGCCAGCCCAGGCCGCGCAGGCAGCGTGCTGCCCCACAGGCGCACCGTCCGCCCCCGCGCCCGGCCAGGCCGCCTGCTGCGGCCCCACCGCCAACAACCCCAACAAGTGCTGCTGAGCCTGGAGCCACGATGAACGCCACCCCACAACGTCCTCCTTTGAACGTGCTGTTTCTGTGCACGCACAACTCCGCCCGCAGCATCCTGGCCGAGGCCTTGCTCAACGCCATGGGCCAGGGCCGCTTCAAGGCTTATTCTGCTGGCAGCAGCCCGCGCGACAACCAGCAGCCCCACCCGCTGGGCCTGCAGGCGCTGGCCCACGCGGGCATCCCCACCGAAGGGCTGCGCAGCAAAAGCTGGGATGAGTTTGCCGCCCCCGGCGCGCCGCACATGGACCTGATCATCACCGTGTGCGACAACGCAGCGGGCGAGGTCTGCCCCTTCTGGCCCGGCCACCCGGCCACGGCGCACTGGGGCTATGCCGACCCGTCGGCGGGCGATGGCTCGGACGCCGACAAGGCTGAGGCCTTCCGCAAAACCCTGCACGCCATCAAGCAGCGCCTGGAACTGCTGGTGAACCTGCCCGACGACAAGCTCGCCGCCACCGCGCTGCAAGCCACGGCCCGCAACCTGCCTGCCCACTGACCCTGGATCGACATGACAACGACGCCCAACACGACCCCACCCGCACTTGCCGGAGCCCAGCCGCCCTCCCCGGCCGCTGGCATGGCGGTGTTCGAGCGCTACCTCACCGTCTGGGTACTGCTGTGCATCGTGGTGGGCATTGCGCTGGGCCAGTGGCTGCCCGGCGCGGCCCGCGCCGTGGGTGCGCTGGAGGTGGCGCGCGTCAACCTGCCGGTGGGTCTGCTCATCTGGGTGATGATCATCCCCATGCTGCTGAAGGTGGACTTTGGTGCGCTGGCCGAGGTGCGCCAGCATGTGCGCGGCATTGGCGTGACGCTGTTCGTCAACTGGCTGGTCAAGCCGTTTTCGATGGCGCTGCTGGGCTGGCTGTTCATCCGCCACTGGTTCGCGCCGTACCTGCCTGCCGACCAGATCGACAGCTACATCGCCGGGCTCATCTTGCTGGCCGCAGCACCCTGCACGGCCATGGTGTTTGTGTGGAGCCGACTCACCGGGGGCGACCCGCTGTTCACGCTGTCGCAGGTGGCGCTCAACGACAGCATCATGATCGTGGCGTTTGCGCCGCTGGTGGCATTCTTGCTCGGCTTGTCGGCCATCACCGTGCCGTGGGACACGCTGCTCACCTCGGTGGTGCTGTACATCCTGATCCCCGTGGTGATCGCCCAATGGCTGCGCAAGCGACTGCTGCGCAAGGGCCAGGCCGCCTTCGACGCCGCCGTGGCGCGCACCGGCCCCTGGTCCATCGCCGCGCTGCTGGCCACGCTGGTGCTGCTGTTCGCCTTTCAGGGCGAAGCCATCCTGCAGCAGCCGCTGGTCATCGCCCTGCTGGCCGTGCCCATCCTGATCCAGGTGCTATTCAACTCCGCCCTGGCCTATGGCCTGAACCGCGCCGTGGGCGAAAAGCACAGCATTGCCTGCCCCTCGGCGCTGATCGGAGCATCCAACTTCTTCGAGCTGGCCGTGGCCACGGCGATCAGCCTGTTTGGTTTCCACTCCGGTGCGGCACTGGCCACGGTGGTGGGCGTGCTGATTGAGGTGCCCGTGATGCTGGCGGTGGTGGCCGTGGTCAATCGCAGCAAGGGCTGGTACGAGGCGCGGGGCTGACAACCACTGGCGGGGTGGTCACGCGCCTGCAACCGCCCCGCGCGCCTGGACCCGGCGCGAGATGAGCAAGCCCAGCACAAAAATGCCCACCGCCGCCGCCGTGAACACCGGCGGCAACCAGCCCCGGTCCACACTGAAGGCCACCAGCAGCACACCCGTGGATTGGCCGAGGAACAGCAGGCACGCGAACAGCGTCACCGCCGTGCCCCGCGCCTCGGGCGCCATCTGCGTGGCCTGCACCTGCAGCGTGTTGTGCAGCATGTAAAAGCCGATGCCCGCCAAGAAGCAGCCCAGCATGGCCCAGCCCACTGCGGGCGCCCACGCCAGCGACAGCAGGCCGATGGCAATGAAGCTGGCCCCCAGCACGGCCAGCCCCCGCTCGCCCAGCGCCGCCAGCCAGCGCCGCGCAAACATGCTGTAGATCAGCCCGCCCACGCCATACAGCACCATCACCCCGCCAGCGGCAGAGGCCGACAGGCCAAACCCATCGACCATGCGCGCGGGCACAAAGGCCAGCGTGCCAAACGCGAGAGCGCCCTCAATCGCCACCACCGTCAGCACCCAGCGCACACGCGGAATGCGCAGCAGCGCCAGGGTGCCCGCCAGGTAGTTGGCCAGCGAAAACGCCGGTGCGCCCGGCACCACCACCGGACGCAGCGCCCCGCTGGCGCGCGCATGGCGCAGCAGCAGCGTGGCCGCCGTGAAGAACAGCACGGCCAGCACACCCAGCGCCGCACGCCAGCCCAGCGTTTCGGTGGCAAAGCCGCCAAACCACTGGCCCGCCATCATCCCGGTCACCGTGGCCACCATCAGCCGCGCCAGGGTCTCTTGCCGCTGCTCGTAGGCCACCTCATCGCCAATCCACGCCATCGACAGCGGAATGATCCCGGCCGCCGCAGCCCCCATGGCCGCACGCGCAACCACCAGCAGGCTGAAGCTGGGCGCCAGGGCCGTCATGGCACTGAACACCGCACACGCCGCCGTGGCGCCGATGATCACGCGCACCTTGCCCACCCGGTCGCCCAGCGGGCCATACACCAGCTGCAGCACGCCATAGGCCACGGCAAACGCCGCAATCACCGCCGAGGCGTCGCCCGTGGTGATCTGGTATTCAAGGGACAGTGCCACCAGCATCGGGTCGCACACGCGCATGGACGCCATGCTGCAAAAGGCCGCCAGGCTGATCAGCCGCAGCATCGTCGAAGAAGAAGTCATGGGCGCCGATTGTGGTGCGGCACGCGCCTGCGCGCTGGCGAGGTGCGCCATGCACCCTGGGGATTGAAGGCCACAGGGCACGCATGCCACACGGCACATGCGACACACGCACACAGGTATTGACACTTTTTTGGGTGGCAAGCGCCAGTCCTGCGCTTACCATGCGCCCCGGATTGATGCGCCCCCATCCATCGATCAACCAAGCAAGCAACACACGAGGAGAAACCGAGCATGAACAAAAGAAATTTTGTGGCTGCCAGCGTCGGCCTGGCAGGCCTGTGGACCGCCACCACCAGCAGCCACGCCGCCCCACCCGCCAAAACATCCACCAGCCCCGCCCTGCTCACCATCAGCGGCGCCATCACCCAGCCCAACCGGGGCGCACTCGATGCCACCATCGACCAGATGATGGGCAAACACGGCATCCAGTTCGACAAAGCCCACGCGCTCGACGCCGCCGCCCTGCAGCGCATGCCCGCAGTCACCATCAAGCCCACGCTGGAATACGACAGCAAGCCCCACACGCTCAAAGGCCCTCTGCTCACCACCGTGCTCGCTGCAGCGGGTGTGGCCGCTGGCAGCCCCGTGCAGCTGGTGCTGCGCGCGGTGGACGGCTACAACGTCACCATCAGCATGGCCGACGTGCAGGCCTACCGCATGATCGTCGCCACCCACATCGACGGCCAGCCCATGGCCCTGGGCGGCCTGGGCCCGCAGTGGGCGGTGTACGACGCGGACGTGCTGCCCGCCTTCAAGGACAAGCCAGTGAAGGAACGCTTTGGCCTGTGCCCCTGGGGGCTGTATCACATTGAAGTGAAGAAGGCCTGAGGCCACCGGCAAGGTAGCCCAGCAAAAAAGAAAGAGCGGCTTCCTGGCCGCTCTTTTTTTGATAGCTGCTAGCGCTTTCCCATCAAGCGCTAGAGGCATTTTCCATTCAAATCACCGTGTCCGCCCCGCGATCCGCACCGCCAGTGCAGCCAGCGACCCCGCGGTAGCCAACGCCACAACGCCCAGCCAGCCCCACTGCGCCAGCACCAAGGCACCCAGCGCCGCACCGGCCGACATGCCGATGAACATGCCCGTGAACAGCAGCGCATTGAGCCGGCTGCGCGCCGCAGGGTCGATGCCGTACACGATGGTCTGGTGCGCCACCAGCGTGGCCTGCACGCCAAAGTCAAAACCGATGGCACTGGCCACGATCAAGCCCAGCTGCGCCTGCGCAGGCAACAGCGGAGCCAGCGCCATCAGCGCAAACGACGCAGCGGCCAGCCCTGCGCCGAAGCGCGTCACCACCTCGGGCCCGCGCTTGTCGGCCAGGCGCCCGGCCAGCGGTGCGGCCAGCGCACCTGCCGCCCCAGCCAGGCCAAACGCGCCCGCCGCCGCCGTGCCTAGGTTGAACTGGCTGTGCAGCATCACCGCCAGCGTGGACCAGAACGCGCTGAAGCCGACGGCCAACAACCCCTGCGCCCAGGCCGCGCGGCGCAGCGCTGCGTGCTGGCGCCACAGCGCCAACATGGAGCCGATCAGCGCGCCGTAACCGAGCTGCGTGGTGGGCGCAAAGCGCGGCAGCCCGCGCCACACCGCCACCGTCAGCAGCGCAATGGCCACCGCTGCCGCCACATACACCATGCGCCAGCCCCACTTCTGCGCCACAAAGCCGCTGACCACGCGCGACAGCAAGATGCCCAGCAGCAGCCCCGTCATCACCGTGCCCACCATGCGCCCGCGCTGTGCGGCCGGGGCCAGCGTGGCGGCGGCGGGCACCACGTCTTGCGCCACCGTGGCCGCCAGGCCCACGGCCAGGCTGGCCGCCAGCAGCGCGCCCATGCCGGGTGCCAGGCCGCTCAGCAGCAGCGCCAGCATCAGCGCGATGGACTTGATGACGATGATGCGGCGCCGGTCAAACCGGTCGCCCAGCGGCGCCAGCAGCAAGATGCCCAGCGCATAGCCCAGCTGCGTGAGCGTCGGCACCAGCCCCACCACACGGCTGTCGGCCTGCATGTCGGGCCCCAGCACACCCAGCATGGGCTGGCTGTAGTACAGCGACGCCACGCTGAGCCCCGCCGTGGTCGCCAGCAGCAACAGCAGCGGCGCGCCCACCGCGCCTGCCGCACTCTCTTCAGCCAGCGCCACCGGGGCCCGCCCCGCCACACCCCTTGCATGCACATTTTGAATGGAAGACATCACAACACCATCGGTTTAAAAGGAATGGTGCTATTGTTCTATCCCGTCGCCGCGCTGGGTAGTAGGCTGAATTGCAGATTCGTTATACGCTTTGCGTATGACCAACACCCTCCCGGCCCTCCCGACCCAGCCGCCCGGCGCCGACCGCATCGAGCTGATGCAGACCTTTGTCCGCATCGTCGAGGCCGGCAGCCTGTCTGCCGCCGCCCAGCAGTTGGGCACCAGCCAGCCCACCGTGAGCCGCCGCCTGCAGGCGCTGGAGCGCAGCCTGGGCGTCAAGCTGCTGCAGCGCTCCACCCATGTGATGAAACTGACGGAAGACGGCGACCGCTGCTTTGCCCACGCCAAGGCCCTGCTGGAAGACTGGCGCGCCATGGAGGACGACCTGCGCGGCACGGCCGACACCCCGCGCGGCACCTTGCGCGTGCTGGCGCCCCACGCCCTCGGGCAAAACCAGCTCATCCCCCCGCTGATGGACTACCTGCGCCGCTACCCCGATGTTTCGGTGGAATGGATGCTGCACGACCGCCGCCCTGACTTCATCGCAGAAGGTATCGACTGCGCCATCCAGGTGGGTGCGGTGGAAGACCCCTCGGTGGTCGCCATTCGCCTTGCCGAAGTGCCGCGCATCGTACTGGCATCGCCCGCCCTCATGGCAAGTCGGCCCACACCGCAACACGCGCAGGATCTGAAGGATCTACCCTGGCTGGCGCTCAGCACCTTCTACCAGCGCGAAGTCACATTGACCCACCAGCACAGCAGCGAGGCCAACACCTTCGCCATCACCCCCCGCTTGGCCACCGACAGCCTGTACGCCCTGCGCAGCGCCGCGCTGGCCGGGCTCGGCGCGTGTATTGCATCGGCGTGGATCGTAGATGCGGATCTGCGCGCAGGCGACTTGCTGCACTTGGTGCCCACCTGGCAGGCCCCCTCGCTGCCGGTGTATCTGGTGTATCCACATGCGCGGTTTTATCCGGCGCGGTTGCGGTTGTTTTTGGAGGGGATGCGGGGGGCGATGCCGGGGTTGGCGGGGATGCAGGGGGTGGTGTCTTGAGCAGACGACGACTGCCAGCCAGGAGCGGAGATACGCCCCGACCTTCCTATTGAAAGCACCCTGTTGTTGTACGTGGCCACTTCCCCTGAAGGAGGTAAACGATTGGTTGAACAATCAGCCACCGTACGAGGTTCACCGTCAAGAAGTACGTCACTTCAGCGCGTGGCAATAGGACGCAGCCAGTGAGGCTGAGACGGCTTACAGTTGCTAGCTGGACATGTTCTCTGGCTTTGGAGATGCGAATTGAGATAGACCAGGTGATCGATCGACCTTCCTGATAGAGAGGAATTGGGGCTGGGGATGATGCATGAACGATGTTTTTGATTTTCTAATCAAGCGCCAGATGGTGTTTGTCTTTCTGGCTGTTTTGGGGGGCGCAACTCTGTTTTTCTACTTCGCCATGATTGAAGGCTTGGGGCACTACCGAACTTCCCTCTTGTCTGGTGTGATCATGGCCGTCGGGCTGGCTGTTGTGACCACTATCAGGGTGCTGATCTATTTTTTATCCAGATTTTCCAATGGAGATTCTGTTAAAGATCAGTCGCGAAAGTTTGACGGCTCAGTTGCTGCACGGGTTGATTTCACTATTTTTTTGTTGAGATTCATTGGCATACATGCCATTGCCTTTTGCTTTTCCTTAGGAATTTTTTCGATGTCTTTTTTCATCCTAAAAAGATGACATCGCCCACCTGAGAAATGCGGGGCTGCATGCCTACGCTCCATGGTTTTAAGGTCCAATCGAGCGTGCTCTGCATTGAAGACGTATTACGGCGGCGCACGAAGGCCGGGCATGAGATGGGCCTTAAAAAAGGCTGGGCGCGCAGGTGAGGAACGCGTAGAGAAAATCGAAAGGCTGCAATGGGCCCTGAGCAGACGGTGGGCACCATTTCCCTAAACAGTCATCTATTCACAATCCGGCTTGCTCACAGTTCGAGCGATGCTGTTGGAGATCCTATATCGCAGGTTTCTCGGTCTAATTTACGTTGGGGGGCTATCAAGGCCTCCGCGCTCTATAACGGTATTCACCTGGGTATTAATGCCACTCTCGAAGCCAATGACCAGCCCGCTAACTCGCGCGGCGGTCCTCACCGCATTCGTCTTTGTCTCACTGGGCGCCTTCCTGGACCTTGTTCAAGGGGGCCGCTTCGTTTTTTTCTACGGCGCTCAGTACACGCAAGCGGCGTTGGTGGCCTTTCTCTTCCTCCTCCCTGCCTGCGCCGGTCTGTTGCTCACCCAACCGCGTTTCACTTCCCATATGCAATGGCGCTATCCAACTCGTTGGGTGCGCTGGCTGTTCATCAACCCTCTCATCACTGTCATCACTGCAGGAGCCATAGTCGTTGCGCCTCGTGGCAGGCACTTGGGCCTTCGGCACACCGCAAGCTCCTCTCGTCGCTAAGGTCATTTCGGTGGAACAGTTCAGAGCTCGCAAGGGGTGCGACCAGCATGCCACCCTCAGCCTCCTATCGGTTCAAGCAACTATCTGCCTCGCCGATCACTACGTCGGCGCCCCGCTCAGGACGGATCAGGAAGTTTTCGTTTCCGGGAAGGCCTCTTTTACTGGGTTTTTTATTGGCAACTTTGCAGCCAAATGAGTATCTTCCAGCGGCCGCCTAACGCCTCCACCAAGAGGACCAGTCGCGCTTACATGGTGGTGCGTTGAGTGTCCGCTCTTACTTGCCGCCACCGGCTGCTCCTGGCCGATAGCACGCGTTCAACGACGAAGCGCGGATGACAGCAATCGCTGCTGGGCGATCATCTGCCGGATCTCCTCCATGGGCCGTTTCGGGCCGAAAGCGCCCCACCTCTACCCTTCGTCAGAGAGCCCTCTTACCCCGCCACCACCCGATTCCGCCCCGTGTTCTTCGCTTCATACAGCGCCGCATCCGCCCGCGCCAGCAGCTTGTCCATCGAGTCGTTCTGCGGCAGGCTCAGGGTGACGCCGATGCTGACGGTACAGCCCACCTCGTTGCCCTGGGGCACGCAGGCGGCGCGGATGCGCTCGGCCACCTGCAGGGCGGCGTCCAGGGGGGTGTTGGGCAGCAGCAGGGCAAACTCTTCGCCACCAAAGCGGCCCAGCAGGTCTTTGCTGCGCAGGCAGCGCTGTACCTTGGTGGCAAACTCCACCAGCACGCGGTCGCCGGCCTGGTGGCCGTGGGTGTCGTTGATGGTTTTGAAATGGTCCAGGTCCAGCATCAACATGGCCAGGGGCTGGCCGGTGCGGTGGCTGCGCTCCAGCTCGATGGCGCAGGCTTCGTCCATGTAGCGCCGGGTCAGGGTGTTGGTGAGCGAGTCGCGGGTGGCCAGCAGCTCCAGCTCGGCCCGCAGGCGGTCGCCAGCCATCAGCACGGCGCCCACCGAAAACAGCAGGACAGACACGGAAAAACTGGCGATGAACAGCACGTGCTGCGGCGTGCCGCTCAAGATGGTGTCGCCCATGGGCAGGAAGAACGTGGTGGCAAGCCGCACCAGCTGAATCACGGCGATGTACACGATCACCCCCACCGTGAGCCAGCGCGAAAAGCTGCCCATGCCCTGCCGCACGATGAACCAGGCGTGCACGGCAAACATCACGGCCAAGAGTGCCGTCACAAGCCGCAGGCGGGCTGTGTAACTGGGGTCGCCCAGGGCGAACCAAAGGGTGCCCAGCGTGACGGCGACAGTCACTGCCAGCCAGCGCCAGGTGGCTGGGCGCACGCCGTAAAAACGCTGGGTGCCCGCATACAGGCCATACACGCCCCAGCACAGCAAGAAATTGGGCACGGCCGTGGTGAGGATTTCAGGCAGTTGCCCACGCGAGGCCGCCAGGATGCCGCCCACCACAATGATCAACAGCGCCTGCGCCCATTGGCCCAGGCCCTGAATGCTGGGCGGGTAGCTGCGCTTGAGGGCCCACAGCACCAGCGCCATCAGCGCACTCATGGCGCTGATCAACACGATGGCGGTGCGCGGGTCTATCACGTTCATGGTGGTGCCAGTTTGCCGGAATCGTTCCAGTTTGGGGGATGGGCTGCACAGGCCAAGGCGACAGAGCATGAGGGGCGCCATGCACCACCACTTGCAGCCTACGCCCCGCTGCGGATGACGCTAAGGGTGTGGGCAGGCGCAATGGGCAGCAAGCGGGTAAACCACGGGCCGTTGCGGCCCGGCCGGTGTTCTGCATCAGCCCAAGATCGATTGCTCACTATTTGGTAGCTTCTGGCGCTTGTCCATCAAGCGCCAGAGCATATTTCAACCAAATTTTCGGCGTTTTACGGCATGCGCCCCGGCCTTCAAGGCGTGAAGGCACGCACGCACCGCGTCTGCAGGTTTTGGGTCTTGGGGATGGTCACCGGATTGCCGATGGAAAAATCATTGATCCATGCGTCGGTCAGGGGCGAGGCCGAGCTCTCGGTGGAGCTCCAATAGAGGGCGTTGGCGAAGCCGCCTACCGCCACCCTGTTGGTATACAGCGCCGCGAGCTGGTTGCGGGCGGGCAGGAACCAGTCGTTGTAGCAGGTGTTGCCCGCCTGGCAGGGTGTATTCCCTTGCGAATCGACCTGGTAGGTGCTGCACAGTTGCGCGGCATAAACACCCGCACTCAGCGTCGCACCGACGGCGGCGGTGTTGCTGGCGCCGTCGGTGTCGCTTTGCGCACCCGGCCCCACGGCCGTGCCGAAGCCACCCCACCCGATCCCGGTGCTGTTGTCTGCAGTGGCCGCAATCAGGTTGTTCAGCCCGCCGTCCAGCGCAGCAATCACGCCGCCGCCACTGCTTTGCCCCACAGCGGTGGCCAGGTAGGTATAGCCACTGGCCAGCTGAGCGGCCCCGGCCGGGGTGAAAACCGCCACATTGACGGCACCCGCTGCGTGCGCTGGCGTGACCGCCGTGATGGTGGTGGCGTTGACCACGTTGACCGAGGTGGCGGGCACCCCGTCAAACGTGACGCTGGTGGCGGCGGTGAGCCCGGTGCCGGTCAGCGTGACGCCGCCCCCACCCGATGCGGTGCCGGAGGTGGGGCTGATGGCAGTCAGCGTGGCGCCCGAGACGTAGAGGCTGCGGCAGATGGCCTCGACATCCACTCGGCAGGTGGCACCATTGGCCAGCATGGCCCCCACGCCGCAGGCGGGATGGGGCGATGGCGTGGGAGGCCCGGGGGGCAGCAAGGTGTTGGCCGGGTTGGTGGCAAAACACTGGGCCAGGTCGGGCGGGTCGATGGCGGCAATTCGCAGCGCAGCGCCGGAGTTGTTGCTGAAGTCCGCAGGCTGAAAGCCTGTGAAGCCACCGGCTGTGATGGGGCTGACGGCAATGGGCAGTGTCTCGCCCGCAGGTTGGGTGAAGGCACTGACAACCTGCGCCATCAAACCCGCCCCCTGCCCCGCCAGGCCCACCACTGTGGCCACCAGCAGCAGCGAAGCCACACGCCGCACGCCGTGACTGCGGCGCAGCGACCACCACCCGGCCAGCGCAACAGCCACCAGCAAGGCGCCCAGCGCCAAGGGGCTGTCCACCGGCACGTTGGCCACGGCAGGGGCGCCGCTGGAGATCGTTTGGGCCGACGCGGCAAAGGGCAGCGCTGACAGCAGCATCAGCATGGCCAGTGGTGCAAACGGACCAGCGCTTCCAGGTTGGGTGTTCTTCATCAGTGAATCCTCCCTGCGGGGTGGTTGGGGTGATGGTTGGACAGTTGCAAATTAACACAACCTCCGCGAGACGGGCGAACGGGTGGCACGGAGAGGTCGTCGAGAGCAACGGCCCGGGTCGCCCGACCCAGGCTGTCGCGGGGGTCTCTGCCCCTGCTGCGCTGGCATCATCATGGCCCTATGAAGTTGTTGGAACCCTCTGAGTACCAGGCGGCCGCTGGTGCCGTATTTCTGACCGTAGTGCGAGAGATGGCACAGCTGCTGCCCGGTGCGCAGGTGGAGCACATTGGTGCCTCCGCCATTCCTGGTGCGGTGTCCAAGGGCGATCTGGACATTTGCGTGCTGGTGGCTGCGCAAGAGCACGCGCGGGCCGTTCAGGTGCTGCAGGGCGCAGGCTACGTGGCCAAAAAGGACACCTTGCGCACGCCAGAGCTGTGCATGCTGCTGTCGCCACGCACAGACACGGACGTGGCATTGCAGGTGGTGGCCAAGGGATCGGAGTTTGAGTTCTTTCTGCACTTTCGCGATGCCTTGCGTGCAGACCCGCGCCTGGTGGAGCAGTACAACCAGCTCAAGCAGCGTTTTGCGCCCTTTGGCATGGAGCGCTACCGTGAGGAAAAATCACGCTTCATCACCAACGTTCTGACCCCTCAGGTGCTACCCGGCCGCTGCGCGGAATCTGCACCGGTTGCAGGCGGTGCTTGCAACCTTGACTGACCAGGAGACCTCATGAGCACTGCAAAAACCCCCGAAGGCCCGCCCGCATCGGTGCTGATCGACCAGCGCATCGCCGACCTGAACGATTGGCGCGGGCAAGCACTGGGCCGCATGCGCCTGCTGATCCATGAGGCGGCGCCCGAGGTGTTGGAGGAATGGAAGTGGAACGGCACGCCCGTGTGGTCGCTGGGCGGGATTCTGTGCACGGGCGAGTCGTACAAGTCAGCGGTAAAACTGACCTTTCTGAAGGGCGCTTCGCTACCAGACCCGGCGAAGCTCTTCAACGCCAGTCTGGACGGCAACGCCCGGCGTGCCATAGACATCCACGAGGGGGACACCGTGGACGCGGAGGCCTTCAAGGCGCTGATCCGCGCAGCGGTGGCCCTGAATGCCGAGGGGGCGAAGGCCAAGGCGAAATCGGCACGGGGTGCACGCACGGCCAGTTAGGCGCAGAAAGCCCGTGGAGCCAGCTGTGTCTGAAAAATATTATTTCGATAGCAAACAACCGATAACCATTAAGCGCTAGGGCCAATTTCAATCAAAATCTACTGCCCCGCATCCACCTCACTCACGCCGCTGCTGCAGCGCCACTGCACACGCAGCGCCATCGATTCCCCCTGCGCCAGCGTGCGCAGGCCGGGCTGCCCGGGCTGATGGAAGGCGTCGATGGGTTGTGTGATGGGCTCAAAGCAGAATGCCGGGCCCTGTGGCGGTCGGTAGATCAGGCAGTAGTGCTGGTCGGTGCCGCCGTCTTGCGCAAAGTCCGGCATCTGGGCGGTCAAGCGCAGGCCCCGCTCGGGCCAGTCGATCTGGGCCGTGCCGCCCCAGCCGGTGTAGGCGTTGTCGATCAGGCCGCCATTGGCGGGAGCGCCGCTGTTCAAGTCCCAGCCGGGCGGGAAGTGCTGCGTGTGCTGTGTGGGCAGAGGGTCATCGCCACACAGCCACACGCCCTGCACCGGCGCCGTGATGCGCGTGCGTGGGGTGCGCGGAAACCAGGGGTGCAGGCCCAGGCCGTAGGGCAGCGGCTGCGCGCCCAGGTGCCGCACTTGCACCGACTGGTCCAGGCCGCCGTCCACCAGGCGGAAGGTCTGTACACATTCGTACTCGTAGGGGTTGTCGTCAAAGCGCGTGGAGCGAAGTTGCATCTGCAGCGTGTCGGGCGCGGGCTGGGTCAGCTGCCAGGGCTGCAACCAGCCATCGCCATGGATGGGGTACGGCTCGCCCACCCGGTTGGGGCGCATGGGGTGGAACTGGCCCGCGTGCTCAAACCCGCCGCCGCTGATGCGGTTGGACCAGGGCACCATGGCAAAGGATGCAAGCTGGTACAGGTCGGGCGTAGCGCCATCCCACGGGCGCCACAGGTCGATGCGTGCATCAGCCTCTTGCGGGTCGTCGACCTGCCAGGCCGCCACGCTGCCGCCCAGTGTGGGCACCAGGCCCAGGTGCTGTCCCGCGTGGTGCAGCCAGACGATGGGGTGGGATGAAGAGGCCTCGGTCATGGGCGGTGTGCTTTCTGCGGGATGGAGAAAAAAGGAGGCGGAGCCATGGGCCTCGCTGCTGCGCGCGGGGCTGGCATCAGCCGCCAAACAGATGCGCGGGCAGGCCGGGCGTGCTGATGTCCACGGCAAACAGCGCACCGGCCAGCGGCTCGGCCGCGAGCTGCTCAGGCGTGAGGCCGGTGCGGGCCGAGGTGATGTACAGCGTGCACAGGTCCGCACCGCCAAAGGCGCAGTTGGTGACCTGGCTCACGGGCAGCGGGATGCGAGCCAGCTCGTCGGCCGTGTCGGCGTCGTGGCAGGTGACGCAGCCGCCGCCCCAGTGCGCAATCCACAGGCGGCCCTGCGCATCGGTGGTCATGCCGTCGGGCACGCCGTCAGCCGCGGGCCAGCGCTTCCACAAGGTCTTGTCGCTCACGGTGCCGGTGGCCGGGTCGCAGCGGTAGCGGTAGGTGGTGCCCTGCACTGTGTCGTTGAAAAACATGGCCGGGCCCTGCGCGGTGGTAGCCCATGTGGGGCCATTGGTCACGGCAAAACCATCGTCGTGCCGCACGCAGCCGCCGCTGGCGGTGTAGGTGTAGAGCGCGCCCGCGGGAGCCTCGCACGCAAAGTCCATGCTGCCACCCCAGAAGCGGCCCTGGGCGTCGCACTTGCCGTCGTTGAACCGATTGCCTGTGCGCTCTGGCTCGGGTTGGTGCAGGTAGCGCGGGGCGATGTCAGCAGCGGGGTCGAACAGTGCAAAGCCCCGGCGCGGCGTGACGATGAAGCCGGGGGCGTTGGCGCGCTCGGCAATGGCAGAAATCTCTTCGTCAAACGTCCAGCGCTGGTGGCCGCTGGTGGCCGGGTCCCAGCGGTGCAGCTCGCGCTGGAGGATGTCCACCCAGTACACGGCCTGCTCGCGCACCGACCACATCACGCCCTCACCCAGTGCGTTGCCCAGTGTGACCACGCAGCGCACGGCGCCGGTTGTTGTGGGAGCAGAGGCGGACGCGCCGCTGGACGGTGGGATGGGGGTATCCAGCGAAGGGCGCACGTTGGTTGTCTCCGGTCGTTTTTTTGCATCGGCCTGCCGCCAGGCACTTGACGAGCGGCATCTTATCAACGCCAATTGATGCTTGAAATGAATTTTTTTGCCATTGATTGATTGCAATATTGATATGACACAGCTTTTTACCCCCTCCTCTTCCTCGACCGATGCCACGGGTGCCCCCCAGGGTTTGGCGAAATTCCCCAGCCTGCAAGGCCGCGCCGTGTTTGTGACGGGCGGCGGCAGCGGCATTGGCGCGGCCATCGTGGCGGCGTTTGCCGAGCAAGGTGCCCGCGTGGCGTTTGTGGATGTGGCCCGCAACGCGAGCGACGCCCTGGCCCAGCACATTGCCGACGCAGGCCTGCCCCGCCCCTGGTGGCGTGTGTGTGATGTTCGCGATGTGAACGCCCTGCAAGCCTGTGTGGCCGAAGCGGCGGCCGAGCTGGGCAGCGACTTTGCAGTGCTGGTGAACAACGTGGCCAGCGATGACCGGCACACGCTCGAATCCGTAACGCCCGAGTACTACGACGAGCGCATGGCCATCAACGAGCGCCCCGCCTTCTTCGCTATCCAGGCCGTGGTGCCCGGCATGCGCAGGCTGGGCGCGGGCTCGGTCATCAACCTGGGTTCCACGGGCTGGCAGGGCAAGGGCACGGGCTACCCCTGCTATGCCATTGCCAAGTCGTCGGTGAACGGCCTCACGCGCGGGCTGGCCAAGACGCTGGGGCAGGACCGGATCCGCATCAACACCGTGTCGCCGGGCTGGGTGATGACGGAGCGGCAGATCAAGCTGTGGCTGGACGCCGAGGGCGAGAAGGAGCTGGCGCGCAACCAGTGTTTGCCGGACAAGCTGCGGCCGCATGACATTGCGCGGATGGTGTTGTTTTTGGCGTCGGACGATGCGGCGATGTGTACGGCGCAGGAGTTCAAGGTGGATGCGGGATGGGTTTGATTTTTTGAAGTTTTTTGGGCTCTGGCGCTTATCCATCAAGCGCTGGCAGCTATTGTTTTGTAGTTTTTGAGTTTGGGCGCTGGTCTGGCGGTGTGCTCGGGTTGAGGGCGGAGGCCGGGAGTCGCCCGGCGTGCGAGTAACTTTCTTTCGCGTCGCCGAAAGAAAGTCACCAAAGAAAGGGCGACCCTACTGTCTGCGACCCCTGCGCTTCGCCACGGGGCAACCTGGGGTGCTCGGTCACGGGGTGCACCGCAGAACTCGCTGCGCGCCTGCGGCGCTCCGCTCGAACAACTGCGGTGAGTCAGTTCACGAAGCGCGTGTGTCCTTCGGCACCCGCGCCACCCCGCGCCCTGCGCGCCCCAGGCGCATACAGAAGGGAACCCGGGGAGCGGACATCCACACGGGCCATCGCTTCGCTCGGCTCCATCTCGCGGGCGCGAGCGCCACGCGCTGCGCAGCCTGGGCCGAGCGCAGCAATGGCCCGTGTGGATGTTTGGCTGTCCAACCCCCTGCTGGCTGCGCCTGCGGCGGGGCGGTTGCGGGGTGAGCATGGGCGTCGCAGCGCCCATGCCTCGTTAACTGACTCGCCGTGGTTGTCCGAGCGGCGCGCGCCAGCGCAAAGCGAGTTCCACGGCGCACCCCGCAACCGCCCCGACGCAGGTTGCCCCGTAGCGCAGCGCAGGGGTCGCAGACTGGGGGTCGCCTTTCTTTTGCTTACTTTTCTTTGGCGAAGCAAAGAAAAGTGAGTCGCCTGCCGGGGCGACAACCCGGCCTCTGCCCTCAACCCCAGCATGCATTCCCAACCAGCACGCCCCAGCTTCGACAAGCTCAGCCCGAACGGATGGAATGGCACCCAGGCTTCGGCAGGCTCAGCCCGAACGAACAGGAGGGCAAAAACTACAAAACAATAGCTACCAGCGCTTACCCAACACGCGCTAGCAGCCAATTTCACCCAAAAAAATCAATCCCCCACCTCCAACCTCCGCCCATACTGCACCAGACTCGTCTGCTTCAACGCCTTCATCATCACCTTCGCCGCCGGCGACAACAGCCGGTCCGACCGCGTGATGATCCCGAACGCATCCATATGGCACGGCATCGCCAGCGGCAACACCGTCACAATCCCATGCGCCGCGTAATAGCGCGCCACATCCTCCGCCACCACCGCAATCATGTCGCTCTGCTGCAGCATGCGCGTGATGAACAACAGCGCCGATGTCTCCACCGTGTGCAGCGGCGGCGCCAGCCCGTCCTGCTGGAACATCAGGTCAAACCGGTGCCGTAGCACGCTGCCAGCAGGCGGCACGATCCAGCTGGCCGACACCACGTCGCGCAGCGTCAGCCCGCTCATGCTCGACAGCGGGTGCCCCGGGCGCGTCATGGCGCAGACCAGTTCCTCCGTCAGCGACTCATAACGCAGGTTCTCCTTGTCGTGCTCCTCGTACAGGCGGCCCACCACGATGTCGAGCTTGCCCTGCTCCAGCCGCTCCAGCAGCACCGGGCTGGTTTCGATGTCGAGCGAGATGCGCAGGCTGGGGTGCTCCTGCTTGACCTGCGCCACGGCGGCGGGCAGCAGGCTCAGGCCCGGTGAGGTGATGGCGCCGATGCCCACCTGGCCGTAGTGCCCGCGTTTGAGCGCGCCGATCTCATCGTGCGCCTGGTTCAGGTTGGCCAGCGCCATGCGGGCGTGGCGAATCATGGTTTCGCCATACCAGGTGGGGCGCATGCCGCGTGGCAGGCGGTCAAACAGCGACACCTCCAGCACGTCCTCCAAATCCTTGAGCAGCTTGGACGCGGCGGGCTGGGTCATGCTGAGTACCTGGGCGGCACGGTGGATGTTGCCTTCCTCGGCCAGGGCCACCAGCAGCAGCAGTTGGCGGGTCTTGAGGCGGGCGCGGATGAACCAGTGGTTGTAGGTGCTCATGGAGGGAGGGGTTTTCCAGAATGCAAGGAACGATATGTATTTTGTCTAAAAAACGATTGGATTGATATCAAAACCTTCCATAGACTTCGCCGCAACTGCAACAAAGGCCCCTCTCCATGAAGCTCGGCGACCTCCAGCTCAGCCCCCGGCACCTGATCAATGGCCGGTGGGAAATCGGCACCACCACCGGCATCAGCACCAACCCGTCGGACACCCGCGAGGTGGTGGCCGAATACGCCCGCGCCGACCGCAACCAGACCGAGCTGGCCGTGCGCGCCGCCGCCGACGCCCTGCCCACCTGGAGCCAGAGCACACCCCAACGCCGCGCCGATGTGCTGGACATGATCGGCAGCGAGCTGCTGGCCCGCAAAGACGAGCTGGGCGCACTGCTGGCCCGTGAAGAAGGCAAGACCCTGCCCGAAGGCGTGGCCGAGGTGGCACGCAGCGGGCAGATCTTCAAGTTTTTTGCGGGCGAGGCGCTGCGCATTCAGGGCGAGCTGCTAGCCTCGGTGCGCCAAGGCGTGCAGGTAGACGTGACCCGCGAACCAGTGGGCGTGGTGGGCATCATCGCGCCGTGGAACTTCCCCTTCGCCATCCCGGCCTGGAAGATCGCCCCGGCCCTGGCCTACGGCAACACCGTGGTGTTCAAGCCCGCCGAGCTGGTGCCCGCCTGTGGCTGGGCGCTGGCCGAAATCATCAGCCGCAGCGGCCTGCCCGCCGGTGCCTTCAACCTCGTCATGGGCAGCGGCCGCGAGGTGGGCCAGACGCTGGTGGACCACCCGCTGGTAAATGCGCTGAGCTTCACCGGCTCCGTTTCCACCGGCGACCGCATCCTGCGCGCGGCCTCAGCACGGCGCGCCAAGGTGCAGCTGGAGATGGGCGGCAAGAACCCGCTCATCGTGCTGGCCGACGCCGACCTGGACCAAGCGGTGGACTGCGCGCTGCAGGGCTCGTATTTCTCCACCGGTCAACGCTGCACCGCATCGAGCCGCCTCATTGTCGAGGCCGAGGTGCACGACGCCTTTGTGGCCCGCCTGCGCAACCGGCTGGTGAACCTGAAAGTGGGCCACGCGCTGGAGCGTGGCACCGAGATGGGCCCGGTGGTGGACGACAACCAGCTGGCACAGAACCTGGGCTACATCGACATCGCGCGCAATGAGGGGGCGGAGCATGTCTGGGGTGGCGAGCGCCTGGAGCGCCCCACCCCAGGCCATTACATGAGCCCCGCCCTCTTCCTGGCCCGCCCCGAACACCGCGTGGCGCGCGAGGAAATCTTTGGCCCCGTGGCCTGCGTGCTGCGGGCTGACGACTACGAGCACGCACTGGCCTTGGCCAACGACACGCCCTTTGGGCTGTGCGCGGGCATTTGCACCACGTCGCTCAAGCGCGCCATGCACTTCAAGCGCCACGCTGCCGTGGGCATGACCATGGTGAACCTGCCCACGGCGGGCGTGGACTTCCATGTGCCGTTTGGCGGCCGCAAGGAATCGAGCTACGGCGCCCGCGAGCAGGGGCGCTACGCCGCCGAGTTCTACACCACGGTCAAGACGGGCTACATGCTGGCTTGAGCCCTGCCCTTTTCGAGCGTTCCTTCTTTCAATCCCGCAACCATCGTCAACCAACCATTAAAGACAGGAGACAAGATGATGAAAATGAACCGCCGCACCGTTGCTGCCGCCTTGGCCAGCGTGCCCGTGGCCGCCTTGCTGCCCGGCACTGCCTGGGCGCAAAAGCCCATTGTGCTGGGCTTCAGCCAGGTGGGGGCCGAGAGCGAATGGCGCACCGCCAATACTGAGTCCATCAAGTCCGCCGCCAAGGAGGCGGGCATTGAACTGAAGTTCTCGGACGCGCAGCAAAAGCAGGAAAACCAGATCAAGGCCATCCGCTCCTTCATCGCGCAGAAGGTGGATGTGATCGCGTTCTCGCCCGTCGTGGAATCCGGCTGGGAGCCCGTGCTGCGCGAGGCCAAGGCCGCCAAGATCCCCGTGGTGCTGACCGACCGCGCGGTGAACACCAAGGACACGTCGCTCTACGTGACCTTCATGGGCTCGGACTTTGTGGAAGAAGGCCGCAAGGCCGGCCGCTGGCTGGTGGAGAAGATGAAGGACCAGAAGGGCGAGGTCAACATCGTCGAGCTGCAAGGCACCGTGGGCTCCGCCCCTGCCATCGACCGCAAGAAGGGCTTTGAGGAAATCATCAAGGCCGACGCCAAGTTCAAGATCATCCGCAGCCAGACCGGCGACTTCACCCGCGCCAAGGGCAAGGAAGTGATGGAAGCCTTCCTGAAGGCCGAGGGCAAGAAGATCAACGTGCTCTACGCGCACAACGACGACATGGCGATTGGCGCCATCCAGGCCATCGAAGAAGCCGGCATGAAGCCCGCCAAGGACATCGTGATCATCTCCATCGACGCGGTGAAGGGCGCCTTCGAAGCCATGATCGCCGGCAAGCTCAATGTGAGCGTGGAATGCAGCCCCCTGCTGGGCCCGCAGCTGATGAGCGCCGTGAAGGACATCAAGGCAGGCAAGGCCGTGCCCAAGCGCATCGTGACGGAAGAAGGCATCTTCCCGATGGAAGTGGCGGCCAAAGAGTTTCCTAACCGCAAATATTGACTCCCCCTGAGCCGCCTGCGGCGTCATCCCCCTGAGGGGGACGCCACCAGCGCGGCGGGGCGGCCCTTGCGCGGTGGCACTGGCCTTGGGCCGCGGCAGTTTCAGAGGACAGGGCGAATGCCAAGGCATCCATCAGAAAAAGATTTACACCAGGAGACACAAGCAAATGAAGCGTGCAATTTTCAAGGCCGTGTTGGCCACCGTGGCACTGGCTGCCATTGGCGCCACGTCCGTGGCTTCGGCCCAGGACAAGGGCACCATCGGCATCTCGATGCCCACCAAGTCCTCGGCGCGCTGGATTGCCGATGGCGACAACATGGTCAAGGTGCTCAAGGACCGGGGCTACAAGACCGACCTGCAGTACGCCGAAGACGACATCCCCAACCAGCTCGCGCAGATCGAGAACATGATCACCAAGGGCGCCAAGGTGCTGGTGATCGCGTCGATTGACGGCACCACGCTGTCGCGCGTGCTGCAAAGCGCAGCAGACAAGGGCGTAAAGGTCATTGCGTACGACCGCCTCATCAAGGGATCGAAGAACGTGGACTACTACGCCACGTTCGACAACTTCCAGGTGGGTGTGCTGCAGGCCACCTCCATCGTGGACAAGCTGGGCCTCAAGCAAGGCAAGGGCCCGTTCAACATTGAACTGTTCGGCGGCTCGCCGGACGACAACAACGCCTTCTTCTTCTACGACGGCGCCATGAGCGTGCTGCAGCCCTACATCGACAGCGGCAAGCTGGTGGTGCGCAGCAAGCAGACCGGTATGAACAAGGTGGGCACGCTGCGCTGGGATGGCTCGGTGGCCCAGGCGCGCATGGACAACCTGCTGTCGGCCTACTATGGCAAGGACAAGGTGCATGCGGTGCTCTCGCCCTATGACGGCATCTCCATCGGCATCCTGTCCTCCCTCAAGGGCGTGGGCTACTGCACCGCCCAGCAGCCCTGCCCCGTGGTCAGCGGCCAGGACGCTGAGGTGCCTTCCATCAAGTCCATCCTCAAGGGCGAACAGTCTTCCACCGTGTTCAAGGACACCCGCGAGCTGGCCAAGGTGGCCGCCAACATGGTGGACGCCGTGCTGACAGGCAAGCAGCCCGAGATCAACGACACCAAGACCTACAACAACGGCGTGAAGGTGGTGCCCTCGTACCTGCTCAAGCCGGTGTCGGTGGACGTATCCAACTGGAACACGGTGCTGGTCGGCAGTGGCTACTACAAAGAGTCTCAGATCAAGTGAGCGCGAGCGGCTTCTGCATCTAAAGCCGCCGCCTGCGAATGCCTCTGGGGCAGCGCAGGCGGCCTGCAACCGGGATGGGGCCAGAGGCCCCACCAACAGACTGAGAGACCATGCTTCTTGAAATGCGGAACATCCGCAAAACCTTCCCCGGCGTAGTGGCGCTGAACCAGGTCAACCTGCAGGTGCAGGCCGGGGAGATCCATGCCATCGTCGGCGAAAACGGGGCGGGAAAATCCACGCTGATGAAGGTGCTCTCGGGTGTGTACTCGCACGGCAGCTACAGCGGCCAGATCCTGTTCGACGGGCAGGAGAGCGAGTTTGCAGGCATCCGCGACAGCGAGCACCTGGGCATCATCATCATTCACCAGGAGTTGGCGCTGGTGCCACTGCTGTCGATTGCCGAGAACATCTTCCTCGGCAACGAAACCGCGCGGCACGGCGTCATCGACTGGATGGCCGCACACAGCCGCGCCCAGGCGCTGCTGCACAAGGTGGGCCTGCGCGAGTCGCCCGACACCCCCGTGGGCCAGCTGGGTGTGGGCAAGCAGCAGCTGGTGGAAATTGCCAAGGCGCTGTCGCGCAAGGTGCGCCTGCTGATCCTGGACGAGCCCACCGCGAGCCTCAACGAGAACGACAGCCAGGCCCTGCTGGACCTGCTGCTGGAGCTGAAAGCCCAGGGCATTACCTGCATCCTGATCTCGCACAAGCTCAACGAAATCTCGCGCGTAGCCGACTCGATCACCGTGCTGCGCGACGGCAGCACCGTGCAGATGCTGGACTGCCGCGAAGGCCCGGTGAGCGAAGACCGCGTGATCCAGGCCATGGTGGGCCGCGAGATGAGCGACCGCTACCCCCAGCGCCAGCCGCAAGTGGGTGACATTGTTTTTGAGGTGCGCAACTGGCGCGCCCACCACCCGCAGCGCAGCGACCGCGAGCACCTCAAAGGCATCGACCTGAATGTGCGGCGCGGCGAGATAGTGGGCATTGCGGGCCTGATGGGCGCAGGCCGCACCGAGCTGGCCATGAGCATCTTCGGCCGCTCGTGGGGCCAGCGCATCAGCGGCGAAGTGCGGCTGCACGGCCAGTCCATCGATGTAAGCACGGTGGAAAAGGCCGTGCGCCACGGCCTGGCCTATGTGACCGAAGACCGCAAGGGCAATGGCCTGGTGCTGAACGAAGACATCCAGTTCAACACCTCGCTGGCCAACCTGCCGGGCGTGTCGTTCGCCAGCGTGATCGACAGCGGCCAGGAACACCGCGTGGCACAGGACTACCGCGAGAAGCTGCGCATCCGCTGCTCGGGCGTGGACCAGAAGACGCTGAACCTGTCGGGCGGCAACCAGCAAAAGGTGGTGCTGAGCAAATGGCTGTTCACCAGCCCCGAAGTGCTCATCCTCGACGAGCCCACGCGCGGCATCGACGTGGGCGCCAAGTATGAGATCTACACCCTCATCGCCCAGCTGGCGGCCGAGGGCAAATGCGTGATCGTGATCTCTTCCGAAATGCCCGAGCTGCTGGGCATCACCGACCGCATCTATGTGATGAACGAAGGTCGCTTTGTGGCCGAGATGCCAACTTCAGAGGCCTCGCAAGAAAAGATCATGCGCGCCATCGTGAGTGCCCCCCCTGAGGCGCCTCGCTCCATCCCCCCCAAGGGGGACGCCGCCCGTGCGGCGGGGCGGCCCTTGCACGGCGGCCGCGCGTAGCTGCAGCGCCCCTTTTCAGCGCCTGATGAACCGCACAACGCATTGAACTGATAACCGAAATGAGCCAGACCACCCATCCTCCCTCCAGCACGCTGGCCGACGGCAACACGACAGCAGCGGCGCGGCACGACAAATCGCTGTTGCAGCACCTGCAGCACAACCTGCGCGAATACGGCATGTTGATCACGCTGGTGGCCATCATGGGCTTCTTCCAGTACATGACCGAGGGCACGCTGATGCAGCCCTTGAACCTGACCAACCTGGTGCTGCAGAACAGCTACATCGTCATCATGGCGCTGGGCATGCTGCTGGTCATCGTGGCCGGGCACATCGACCTGTCGGTGGGCTCGGTGTGTGGCTTCATCGGCGCGCTGGCAGCGGTGCTGATGGTCGAATACAACTGGCACTTCGTGCCTGCCACGCTGGTGTGCCTACTGTGCGGCGGGCTCATCGGCGCCATTCAAGGCGGGTTTGTGGCCTTCTCGCGCATCCCCTCGTTCATCGTCACGTTGGCGGGCATGCTGGTGTTCAAGGGCCTGGCGCTAGCGCTGCTGGCGGGTCAGTCGGTGGGGCCGTTCCCCTCGGCGTTCCAGATGCTCAGCTCGGGCTTTATCCCCGACCTGTTCAGCGTGGAGGGGCTGCGCCTGACCTCGCTGCTGCTGGGCGCCGCAGTGGCCGCAGCCCTGGCCGTGGGCGGCCTGCGCCAGCGCGCCAACCGGCTGCGCCACGGCGTGCAGACAGAGCCTGCGGGTCTGTTCATCGCCCGCACCATCGTTTTTGGCGGGCTGCTGGTGTACTTCAGCTACCTCCTGGCGTCGTACAAGGGCCTGCCCAACGTGCTCATCGTGATGGCGCTGCTCATCGTGCTGTTTGACTTCGTCACCAGCCGCACCACCATCGGCCGGCGCATCTACGCCATGGGCGGCAATGAGAAGGCGGCCAAGCTCTCGGGCATCAAGACCGAGCGGCTCACGCTCTATGCCTTCATCAACATGGGCGTGCTGGCGGCCCTGGCCGGGCTGGTGTTTGCTGCGCGCCTCAACACCGCCACGCCCAAGGCCGGGCTGGGCTTTGAGCTGGACGTGATTGCGGCCTGCTTCATCGGCGGCGCATCGGCATCGGGTGGCGTGGGCAAGGTGATGGGCGCGGTCATTGGCGCCTTTGTGATGGGCGTGATGAACAACGGCATGTCCATCCTGGGCATCGGCATCGACTACCAGCAGGTCATCAAGGGCGTCGTGCTGCTGGCCGCCGTGCTCGTGGACGTTTACAACAAGAACAAAGCGTGATGACCCCCATGGACGCGTCCACCGCTCACGCCCCCGCTGCCGCGCCGGTGCTGCAGCTTTCGGGCATCCACAAGCAGTTTGCGGGCATCACCGTGCTGCGCGATGTGCAGCTCAACCTCTACCCTGGCGAGATCCATGCGCTGATGGGGCAAAACGGCGCGGGCAAATCCACGCTGATCAAGGTGCTGACGGGCGTGCTGGAGGCCAGCGGCGGCCAGATGCGGCTGGGCGGTCAAGCCGTGTGGCCCGACTCACCGCTGGCCGCGCAGCGCCTGGGCATCAGCACCGTGTACCAAGAGGTCAACCTCTGCCCCAACCTCTCGGTGGCCGAGAACATCTTTGCGGGCCGCTATCCGCGCTGCGGCATTGCGCAGGGCTTTCGCATCGACTGGGCCACGCTGCACCAGCGCGCCCGTGATCTGGTGGCGCGCATCGGACTGCAGATCGACGTGACGCGCCTGCTGTCGGACTACCCCGTGGCCGTGCAGCAGCTGGTGGCGATTGCGCGCGCACTCAGCATCGAGTCGCGCGTGCTGATTCTGGATGAGCCCACCTCCAGCCTGGACGACGACGAGGTGCAAAAGCTCTTCGAGGTGCTGCGGCGCCTGCGCAGCGAGGGGCTGTCCATCGTCTTTGTGACGCATTTCCTGAACCAGGTGTATGCCGTGTCCGACCGCATCACCGTGCTGCGCAACGGCAGCTGGGTGGGCGAGTGGAGCGCGCAAGACCTGGGTCCGCAGGCTTTGATCGCAGCCATGCTGGGGCGCGACCTGGCCGCCGTATCGACCGAGCCAGCGGTGTCGCCCGTGTTCGACACCAGCCAGACCACGCTGCTGCAAACCGAAGGCCTGGGGCAAGACACGCAACTGCAGCCACTGGACCTGCAGATCCGTGCGGGCGAGGTGGTGGGCCTGGCGGGACTGCTGGGCTCGGGCCGCACCGAGCTGGCGCGCCTGCTGTTCGGCCTGGAGCAGCCCGACCGGGGCGCACTGCGCATCGACGGGCAGGTGGTGAAGTTTGCCAACCCCATGGACGCCATCCGCCATGGCCTCGCCCTGTGCCCCGAAGAGCGCAAGACCGACGGCATCGTGGCCGAGCTGTCGGTGCGCGAGAACATTGCGCTGGCGCTGCAGGCCCGCATGGGCGTGGGCAAGTTCCTCTCGCGCGCAGAGCAAACGGCGCTGGCCGAGCGCTATGTGAAGCTGCTGGGCATCAAGACCGAGAGTGTGGACAAGCCCATCGGCCTGCTCTCGGGCGGCAACCAGCAAAAAGCGATCCTCGCGCGCTGGATGGCCATCGAACCGCGCCTGCTCATCTTGGACGAACCCACGCGCGGCATCGATGTGGCAGCCAAGCAGGAAATCATGGAGCAGATCCTGCAGCTGGCGCAGGCCGGCATGGCCGTGCTGTTCATCTCTTCCGAAATGAGCGAGGTGGTGCGCGTGGCGCACCGCATCGTGGTGCTCCGCGACCGCCGCAAGGTGGGTGAGCTGCCTGCGGGCAGCAGCGAAGACGCCGTCTACGAACTCATCGCCGCAGAACATGCTTGAACGTCCCCCCTCTCCTTCCCTTTTTGCCGCGCTGATGCGACACCGCTTGGCGTGGCCCGCCGTCACGTTGCTGCTCCTACTGGCCATCAATACGGCTTTCAACGCCAGTTTTCTGCACATCGAATGGCGCGATGGGCACCTGTACGGCAGCCTCATCGACATACTGAACCGCGCCGCACCGCTAGTGCTGGTTTCGCTGGGCATGACGCTGGTGATCGCAACGCGCGGCATCGATATTTCGGTGGGCGCGACGGTGGCCATTGCAGCGGCCGTGGCAGCGTGGCTGATCGGCGGCTCGGTGTCGGGCACCGAGAGCCGGTTTCCACTGCCCGTCGCCATCCTGAGCGCCATCGGCGTGGCACTGCTGTGCGGCTTGTGGAACGGCGTGCTCGTCGCCAAGGTGGGCATGCAGCCCATCATCGCCACGCTGATCCTCATGGTGGCAGGCCGGGGCATTGCCCAGCTCATCACCGACGGGCAGATCATCACCATCTACTACACGCCCTACTTCTTCATGGGCGGTGGGTACCTGGCAGGGCTGCCGTTCTCTGTGTTCGTAGTGGCCGCTGTCTTCGCGGTGCTGTACCTCGCGATCACGCGCACAGCGCTGGGCCTGTTCATCCAGGCAGTGGGCATCAACCCCACAGCGGCGCGGGTGGCGGGCGTGCAGGCGGGGCGGCTTATCGTGGCGGCCTATGTGTTCTGCGGAGTGTGCGCGGGCATTGCGGGGCTGCTTATCAGCTCCAACGTAAAGAGTGCAGACGGCAACAACGCCGGGCAGCTGCTGGAGCTGGACGCCATCCTGGCCGTCACGCTGGGTGGCACCGCCCTCACCGGCGGCCGCTTCAGCCTGGTGGGCAGCGTGATTGGCGCACTCATCATCCAGACGCTGACCTACGCCATCTATTCGCTGGGCGTGCCGCCCGAGATCAACCTGGTGGTGAAGGCCGTGGTGGTGTTCATCGTGATGCTGCTGCAGTCGCCCGAGTTCCGGGCGCAAGTGGGTGCCCTGGCACGCCGCCCCGGCGCGGGAGCTTTGCAATGAGCGCCGTACCCAAGACCGCAGGCTTCGGCACCGTGAACCACCCTGCCCCACAGGCCACCGCCGAGCGCGCGCGGTTCAACCCCAAGTACCTGCCGCTGGCAGCCACCATCTCGCTGTTCGTGGCCATGGCCACGCTGGGTTCGGTGCTGTACACCGGTTTCTTCTCGGCCCAGGTGTTCCTCAACCTGCTGATCGACAACGCCTTCCTCATCATCGTGGCGGTGGGCATGACGTTCGTGATCCTGTCGGGCGGCATCGACCTCTCGGTGGGATCGGTGGTGGCGCTGACCACCATGGTGCTGGCCGCGCTGGTGGAACACCGGGGGTGGAACCCCATGGTCGCCATCCCGCTGGTGCTGCTGATGGGCACGGCGTTCGGCGCGTTCATGGGTTTCCTCATCGAGCGCTTTCGGCTGCAGCCCTTCATCGTCACGCTGGCAGGCATGTTCCTGGCGCGGGGGCTGTGCTACCTGATCAGCATCGATTCCATCAGCATCACCCACGAAGGCTATTCGGAGCTGGCCCAGTGGCGACTGCCGCTGTGGGAAGGCGCGTCCCTATCGCTGGGCGCGCTCATCGCCATCGCCGTGCTGCTGGTGGCCCTGTTTGTGGCGCACTGCACGCCGTTTGGCCGCAGCGTGTATGCGGTGGGCGGCAGCGAGCACTCGGCTGTGCTCATGGGCCTGCCGGTGCGCCGCACGCTGATCGGTGTGTACACGCTCTCGGGCTTTTGCTCAGCGCTGGCGGGCGTGGTGTTCACGTTCTACATGCTGTCGGGCTACGGCCTGCATGCCGTGGGCATGGAGCTGGACGCGATTGCCGCCGTGGTGATTGGCGGAACGCTGCTCACGGGTGGCGTGGGCTATGTGGCGGGCACGCTGTTTGGCGTGCTCATGCTCGGAATCATCCAGACCCTGATTTCCTTCGACGGCACGCTCAGCTCCTGGTGGACACGCATCGTCGTCGGTGTGCTGCTGTTCGCTTTCTGTCTGCTGCAGCGGCTGCTTTCGCGCCGCTCGGGCAAGGCCCGTTGACTCTTCATTTCTCCTCTTTCTCTCGCACCCCACCATGACCACCCCCAAGCGCAAACTCCGCTCCGCCGAATGGTTCGGCACGGCCGACAAAAACGGCTTCATGTACCGCAGTTGGATGAAGAACCAGGGCATCCCCGACCACGCGTTCGACGGCCGTCCCGTGATCGGCATCTGCAACACCTGGTCCGAACTCACGCCCTGCAACGCCCACTTTCGCAAGATCGCCGAGCATGTGAAGCGCGGCATCTACGAGGCGGGTGGCTTCCCCGTCGAATTCCCGGTGTTCTCCAACGGCGAATCCAACCTGCGCCCCACGGCCATGCTCACGCGCAACCTGGCCAGCATGGACGTGGAAGAGGCCATTCGCGGCAACCCCATCGACGCGGTGGTGCTGCTGGTGGGCTGCGACAAGACCACGCCCGCGCTGCTGATGGGTGCGGCCAGCTGCGACGTGCCCGCCATCGTGGTCACGGGCGGGCCCATGCTCAACGGCAAGCTCGACGGCAAGGACATCGGCTCGGGCACCGCCGTTTGGCGCCTGCACGAATCGCTGAAGGCGGGCGAGATCAACGAACACCAGTTCTTTGCGGCCGAGGCCGGCATGTCGCGCTCGGCGGGCACCTGCAACACCATGGGCACGGCCAGCACCATGGCCTGCATGGCTGAATCTCTGGGCACATCGCTGCCGCACAACGCAGCCATCCCGGCGGTGGACTCGCGCCGGTATGTGCTGGCCCACATGTCGGGCAAACGGATCGTTGAAATGGCACACGAAGGGCTCACGCTCTCCAAGATCCTCACGCGCGAAGCCTTCGAGAACGCCATCCGAACCAACGCCGCCATCGGCGGCTCCACCAACGCGGTCATCCACCTGAAGGCCATCGCGGGCCGCATCGGCGTGCAGCTGGACCTGGAGGACTGGACGCGCATTGGCCGTGGCACGCCCACGCTGGTAGACCTGCAGCCATCGGGCCGCTTCCTGATGGAAGAGTTCTACTACGCGGGCGGCCTGCCTGCCGTGCTGCGCCGCCTGGGCGAAAACGGCCTGCTGCCCCATCCCAACGCCCTCACCATCAACGGCAAGAGCCTGTGGGACAACGTGCGCGAAGCCCCGCAATACAACGACGAGGTGATCCGCCCGATCAGCAACCCGCTGATTGCCGACGGTGGCATCTGCATCCTGCGCGGCAACCTGGCGCCGCGTGGTGCGGTGCTCAAGCCCTCCGCCGCCTCGCCCGAACTGCTCAAGCACCGGGGCCGCGCCGTGGTGTTCGAGAACCTGGAGCACTACAAGGAACGCATCGTCGATGAAAACCTGGACATCGACGCGAGCTGCGTGATGGTGCTCAAGAACTGCGGCCCCAAGGGCTACCCCGGCATGGCCGAGGTGGGCAACATGGGCCTGCCCCCGAAGCTACTGCGCCAGGGCGTGAAGGACATGGTGCGCATCTCCGACGCCCGCATGAGCGGCACCGCCTACGGTACCGTGGTGCTGCACGTGGCGCCCGAGGCGGCTGCCGGTGGCCCGCTGGCTGCTGTGCGCGATGGCGACTTCATTGAGCTGGACTGCGAGAACGGCCGCCTGCATCTGGACATCAGCGACGAGGAACTGGCAGCACGCCTGGCCGCATTGGCTGGCGCGGACAACGGCGGACGCGGCGGCTACCAACGCCTGTATGTGGACCACGTACTGCAGGCCGACGATGGTTGCGACTTTGACTTTCTGGTGGGTTGCCGAGGTGCGGCGGTCCCGCGTCACTCTCATTGAAGGACGCCCCCGAAGTCACTTCGCGCCTTTGCCACGTCAGCCACAGAAAAAAGCTACACATTTGATAGCAATCAGAGATTAATGGACAGGCGACAGAGCCTCATTTCACTCAATTTTTACCCATGCCCGCCATGCCCGCCACCCATTCCCTCCAGAACCCTCGCTATCGCGGCATCTTCCCCGTCGCCCCCACCACCTTCCACGAAGACGGTACGCTCGACCTCGACAGCCAGAAGCGCTGCCTCGACTTCATGATCGACGCCGGTGTGGATGGCGTTTGCATCCTGGCCAACTTCTCCGAGCAGTTCTCGCTATCGGATGCCGAGCGCGAAGTCCTCACCCGCACATCGCTGGAGCATGTGGCAGGCCGTGTGCCGGTGATCGTCACCACCACCCACTACGGCACCCGCGTGTGCGCCGAGCGCAGCCGCGCCGCGCAGGACATGGGCGCGGCCATGGTGATGGTCATGCCGCCCTACCACGGTGCCACCTTCCGCGTGCCCGAGGCGCAGATTTACGAGTTCTATGCCCGTGTGTCGGATGCGATCACCATCCCGATCATGGTGCAGGACGCGCCCGCCAGCGGCACCGTGCTGTCGGCTCCTTTCCTGGCGCGCATGGCGCAAGAGATTGAAAACCTGGCCTACTTCAAGATCGAAGTTCCCGGCGCCGCCAGCAAGCTGCGCGAGCTGATCCGCCTGGGTGGAGACGCCATCGAAGGCCCGTGGGACGGCGAAGAGGCCATCACCCTGCTGGCCGACCTGGATGCCGGCGCCACGGGTGCGATGACGGGCGGCGCCTTCCCCGACGGCATTCGCCCCATCATCGAGGCGCACCGCCAGGGTGACATGGACCAGGCGTTTGCGCTCTACCAGCGCTGGTTACCGCTGATCAACCACGAAAACCGCCAGGGCGGCATCCTCACGGCCAAGGCGTTGATGAAGGAAGGCGGCGTGATCGCCTGCGAGGCGGGCCGCCACCCCTTCCCGGCCATGCACCCCGAGGTGCGGCGCGGCCTGATCGACATCGCGCGGCGGCTGGACCCGCTCGTGCTGCGCTGGGCACGTTAAGCAGGACTCACATGGTGCCTGCACGTTTTCTGGTGCCCGCCGAGGCGGGCCTGATCGCCCTGGACTGGGGCACCAGCGCATTGCGCGCCTTCCGCATGGGCGCGCATGGCGAGGTGCTGGAGACGCGGCACCGCCCCTGGGGCATCATGAACCTGCCCCCCGCCACCGCGAGCGCGGCAGACGGCGAGCCCGGCGCCGCGTTTGAACGCGCACTGCAAGACACCTGCGGCGACTGGCTGGCCGCCGCACCCGGCCTGCCCCTGCTGGCCTGCGGCATGGTGGGCAGCGCCCAAGGCTGGCGCGAGGCCAAGTACCTGCCGACGCCCACCTCGCTCGATGCACTGGCGCGGGGCCTGACACTGGTGGAGCGGCGCGACGGCCCGCCGCTGCACATCGTGCCGGGCCTGTTGCAGCAGGGCGCGATGCCCAACGTGATGCGCGGCGAAGAAACCCAGGTGCTGGGCGTGCTGGCAGGCCTTGCACTGCCTGCGGATGCGCCCGTGCTTGTCGGCCTGCCCGGCACCCACAGCAAATGGGTGCTGGCATGCCAAGGCCACATCGAACAGTTCCACACCTTCATGACCGGTGAGGTGTTTGCTGCGCTGCGCGGCCACACGATTCTGGGCAAGACCATGCAGGCTGCAGCGGCCCCCGACGACGATGCCTTTGCGCGCGGGCTGGAGGTGGCGCGGGGCAGCGACGCCGCGCTGGGACTGCTCTCGCACATCTTCAGCACCCGCACGCTGGGGCTGACCGGCGCGCTGGCGCCTGCCGCGCAGCCGGACTACCTCTCGGGCCTGCTGATCGGGCACGAGGTGGCCAGCCTGGCGCGCGCACAGGATCAAACCCCAACCACACCACCAACGCTGGTGCTGTGCGGCGAGCCCGACCTGTGCCGCCGCTACGCCGTCGCGCTGCAGACCTACGGCTTTGCCGCCCCCACCATCGCCACGCAAGCCACGGCCACCGGGCTGTGGCAGATCGCGCTGGCGGCAGGGCTGGTCGTTGCGCCAGCGCCCTCCCCCTCACCCCCCTTCACCGCCGGGAGCCTGGCTGCATGAACCCCATCGACAAAGCCCTGTTCCACATCCTGCAGCGCTGCGGGCTCATCGCCATCCTGCGCGGCGTGCAGCCGCACGAGGTGGTGGCCATCGGCCACGCGCTGTACGACGCAGGGTTTCGCATCATCGAAGTGCCGCTGAACTCGCCCGAGCCGCTGGCCAGCATCCGCGCGCTGCGCGATGCGCTGCCCGCCGACTGCCTGGTGGGCGCAGGCACCGTGCTCTCCATCGATGCCGTGGCCGATGTGGCCGCAGCCGGGGGGCAGATCATCGTCATGCCCCACAGCGACCCCGATGTGATCCGCGCCGCCCGCGCCGCCGGCATGGCCTGCGCGCCCGGCGTGGCCACGCTGACCGAAGCCTATGCCGCGCTGGCAGCGGGCGCCAACATGCTCAAGCTGTTCCCGGCCGAGGCGCTGCCGCCCCATGTGCTCAAGGCCTGGCGCGCTGTCATCACACCGCCCATGGCGCTGGTACCCGTGGGCGGCATCGTGCCCGAGAGCATTGCTTCCTATGCGGCAGCAGGCGCCAGCGGCTTTGGCCTGGGGTCGGCCCTGTACCGACCCGGCGACCAGGCCCCCGAAGTCGCGCACAAGGCGGCGGCATTTGCGCGGGCGTGGCAAGCGTCCTTTGGCACCGCGCCCGCCACGGCCTGAACCGCCCCCTACTCGTTCCAGACAACCCAGCACTTCTGAACCGACTGCCCATCCCCCATGAAGATCACCCGACTCACCACGTTTATCGTCCCGCCGCGCTGGTGCTTCCTCAAAATAGAAACCGACGAAGGCATCACCGGCTGGGGCGAGCCCGTGCTGGAAGGCCGCGCGCACACCGTGGCCGCTGCGGTCGATGAACTGGCCGACTACCTCATTGGCAAAGACCCACGCCACATCGAAGACCATTGGACCGTGCTGTACCGGGGCGGCTTTTACCGGGGCGGCGGCGTACACATGAGCGCGCTGGCCGGCATCGACCAGGCGCTGTGGGACATCAAGGGCAAGGCGCTGGGCGTGCCCGTGTCCGAACTGCTGGGCGGCAATGTCCGCAGCCATATCAAGGTCTACAGCTGGATTGGCGGAGACCGCCCCAGCGAGACGGCCGCCGCTGCCCAGGCCGCCGTGGCGCGCGGCTTCACGGCCGTGAAGATGAACGGCACCGAAGAGGTGCAGTACGTGGACAGCTACAACAAGGTGGAGCGCTGCCTTCAAAACGTGGCCGCCGTGCGCGAGGCCGTGGGGCCGAATGTGGGCATTGGCGTGGACTTTCACGGCCGCGTGCACCGGCCCATGGCCAAGGTGCTGGTCAAGGAGCTGGAGCCGTACAAGCTCATGTTCATCGAAGAGCCTGTGCTGAGCGAACACGAAGAGGCGCTGAAGGAGATCGCCCGCATCTCATCCACCCCCATTGCCCTGGGCGAGCGCCTGTACTCGCGCTGGGACTTCAAGCGCGTGCTGCAAGGGGGCTATGCGGACATCATCCAGCCCGACCCGTCGCACGCAGGCGGCATCACCGAGACCCGCAAGATCGCCAGCATGGCCGAGGCCTACGACGTGGCCCTTGCCCTGCACTGCCCGCTGGGCCCCATTGCCCTGGCCGCCAACCTGCAGCTGGACGCGGTTTGCTACAACGCCTTCATCCAGGAGCAAAGCTTGGGCATCCACTACAACCAGGCCAACGACCTGATGGACTATGTGTCCAACCCCGGGGTGTTTGCGTACCAGGACGGCATGGTGGCGATCCCCACCGGGCCGGGGTTGGGGATTGAGGTGAATGAGGACTATGTGCGCGAGCGGGCGCAGGAGGGACACCGGTGGAGGAATCCGGTGTGGCGGCATCGGGATGGGAGTTTTGCGGAGTGGTGAGGGGGTTGGGCGCCTTGTTATTGATGCTGCGCGGTTTACTCCAGCGTATCGATGGCGCTGTACCTCAGCTTGCCCAGGACTTCGGCAACCTCGGCTCGAACGGGGCTCATGAATGGATTGCGCCAGATCAACAGGCCAGGAGCAGTCGCCCAGCTTCATCTTTCGAACGCTTGCTGGTACGTGGATGACTCATTCCTGCTCAAAGAAAATCAGAGCGGTTTGGGCAAATCACAGGCGGCAAAAAGCGCCACACGAGCTTCGTCAAGCACCTCGACAAGCTCGTCTGCAACAAACTGTCTGCTCCCGATTTCTAGCAAACCTTCGCCTTGCAACACATGTGCCAGCCGGTAAGCCCGCTCTAACAAGGCTGCAGCCTCAAGCAACTCCTTTTGCCCGCTCATACTGTGTCAGTGTGCCTGGATCAGGTTGGCAGCACCCAATCCGAGGAACACCATAAAAAGTGCCTTCTGGAAGACGGGGCCGACAAGGCGGCTACGTAGCAGCTCACCAAGCTTGAGCCCGCAAAATGCGCCGATCAATGCTCCACCGACTGCACTAGCAGCAGACGACGAGATCAACCCCAAAGGGGCGGACATCTGCACTTTCATGGCGAGCGACAGAGTGGCCACGGTGAATGAAAGGCCCAGCGCTTGCACCATCTCGTCCTTGCCCAGCCGCAGCGTCTGCAAGTAGGGAACCCAGGGCAATACGAAGACGGCCGTGAGTGCCGTCACGAACCCAGTGGCCGCGCCTGTCGGCAGGCTGAGCCATTTGCTGGTGAGTGAAAGATCGGGCAGCTGAGGTCGCCACAAGCCCCAGATGCCATAGGCCATGAGAATCCCGCCCAGCAAGCCCTTGGTCGTTTGTGCGGAAACGGCGTCCCCCAGACCGGGCGCGCTCACAGTCACGATCGCGATTGCCAGCCAACCAGGCCACAGCCGGGATACCAGTGAGCGCAGGTGAGGGCCACGGCATTGCGCGATATTGGTTGCCAGCGAGGGTATGACCAACAGTGCGGCCGCTTGCACAGGGGGCATCCACAGCCCGAGCAAGCTCACGGCCACTGTAGGCAGCCCCATGCCGGTGACGCCCTTCACACCACCGGCCAGAACGAAAACAACGACCACCATCAAGAGCTGCAATATGTCCATGCCCTATGGTGTCCGCATGGCCCAAGTGCTGTCCATCGGATAGCAGTGAACAGATCCTTCGCGTATTCCGTAGGATGGCGGTCATGAGTACCCCTAAGCGCCGCACCACGGATTACCGCGTTGATCCGTTTGACCTGCACCTCTTTGCCGCCGTGATGGAGCATGGAACCATCACTGCCGCTGCTTCGTCCGTGAATCTGTCGTTGGCTGCGGCCAGCGCTCGCCTCAAGGGTCTTGAAGACGCAACCGGTTCGCGGTTGTTGGAGCGGTCCAAGTCGGGCGCAATACCCACCGATGCGGGACGCGCTCTGCTACGCCATGCCAACCGCGTGCTGGCTGAGCTCGAATCGCTGCATGTAGAGATGGCGAGCTTTGGTCATGGATTGCGCGGGACCGTTCGGCTGCTGTGCAACACAGCCGCCATGTCCGAGAGCCTTCCGCGCACGATTGGCCAATTCTTGGTGAAGACCCCTGATCTTGATGTGGACGTGCAAGAGCTTTCGAGCGAGGCGGTTGTAGAGGCATTGCGCCGTGGCACCGCCGACCTGGGCATCGTCGCCGATTACGTCGACACCTCTGGGCTGCTTGTTCAGCCATGGGTCGATGACCGTCTGGTGGCACTCTTGCCAAAGCGCTGGTCTTTGGGCCGCCGCCGCTCCGTGGCGTATGGCGAATTGCTAGAGCATCCCTTTGTGGGTTTGGCCCGGGAGAGTGGACTCAGCCGCTTTCTGGCAGCCCAGGCCAGTCGCAGTGGCCGGGTCCCGCGCCATCGGGTGCGTCTGGGCGGATTTGACGCTGTCGCGCAATTGGTAGCCGAAGGCGTGGGAGTGGCGGTCATGTCCGAGAGCGCGGCTGCGCGCTTTGCCAAGTCAGGCACCCAGATCCTAGGGCTATCTGATGCTTGGTCTCGGAGAAAGCTGCTCGTTTGCATGACACCGGCAGGCAGCGAACTACCCAGCGTGAGCGCGCTGGGCAATGCGCTGCTGACAGCGCGACCGCAGGTTGGGAGCCGGTGAGCAGAGGACGTTGGTAGGGTATGGGATAAGGATTGCTGTTGCCCGGTAGCCTGCTATCAGCGTCAGAACACTGACCGGCTGCAAACCCTGCGCTGCAGCCTCTCGCAACCGCTTTCAATTTTCCTGCGGCATAGACGGCCACGCGACAACAACTTCCGGTTGTTAGCCCAATGGCGGGCAGGAGCGTCCTCATTCAGGCCCCTGGGGACTCATTGCTTCTACCTCGGAATGTCACCGTGAGGATGCTCACATTTCAATAGCTTCTAGCGCTCACCCATATTGCGTCAGGTGCCGATCACACCCCCAACTCCTCTGCAACCCTGTTCTACCCTTGTCCAAAAAGCAGTCCCTCCCAGACACTGTGATTAAAATCAGTGCCACGCAAGCCCTACCACCCCGCCATGACGGCGCTGCCCTCCACCACTTCGGACTCCCCACGCTCCACCCCGATCACCCGCTTTCACCGCACGCGCCTGATGCAAGTCTGGCGCTCGGCAGGCTGGCCGTGCAAGGATGGGCTGGAGATTGACCTGCTGGCAGCAGGTCTCATCAGTCTGCACATTGCGGCCGATGGTTGCGAAACCCTGCGCCTCACCGACGAAGGCATCCGCACGCTGGCGCAGGCCCGCCAGCGTGGCGTGCGGGCGCTGAGCCTGCACGACCGGCTGGGGCAGAAGTTTGCTGCGCAGTTGCTGGCTTCAGGGCGCATCGTGTGGACCGAACTGTCACTGCGCGCGGTGATCGACACTGTGCCGATGGGGGATGTGGTGCCGCCTGCGGCCACGGCCGATGCACCCGCCAACACGGCGCCCGCCATGGCGCCGCTGTGGGCAGACGATGACCACGCCCCGGCTGCCCGCGCCGCTGCCAATGTGTGGCGCATGGCTCGGCCCGATCTGTTTTCGGTGCGCAATACCTCGGTGCCCGCCTACCTGCAGCCCATGGTGCATGAGGTGAAGGCGAGCCGCGCCGATCTGCTGTCGGACCTGCGGCACGACGCCAAGCGGCAGGCCTACCAGTGGCTGTGCGAGGAGTGCTACTACGTCTTCCCGGCGGGCATTGCCGAGCCCGAAGAGATCCCCGAGCACTTCGGCATCTGGGTGCTGCATGGCAGTGTGGAGGACGGACGCTTTGAGCTGCTGCGCCCCGCGCGACACAACCGCTGCACCCTGCCCTTCTCTGTGTGGATGGCGCTTTGCAAGGCCACGCCGCTGCGCAGCGATGACGACATGGCTCAGACCCATTTGGGCGAGCCTGCTTCTCCCGCCACCGACACCCCGACCACCCCGCCATGACCTACACCGTGGCGGTGCGCGAGCTGTGCGAGTTCACCGCCAAGCAGGGCGACCTGGACCTGCGCTTTACGCCTGCGCCCACCGCGCTGGAGGGCATGGCGGGCCATGCGGTGGCAGCGTCGCGCCGGGGTGCAGGCTACCGCGCCGAGGTGGCACTGAGCGGCAGTTACCAAAGCCTGCGCGTGCGCGGCCGGGCCGATGGCTACGACCCCGCGCAGCAGCGCATCGACGAGGTCAAGACTTTCAAAGGGCGGCTGGACCGCCAACCCGCATCGCACCGCCACCTGCACTGGGCGCAGGCCAAGGTGTATGGCTGGCTGCTGTGCGAGCAGGAGCAGCTGGCGCACATCGACGTGGCGCTGGTGTATCTGGACGTGGGCACGCAGCAGGAGACGGTGTTCACCGAACACTGCAACGCCGACGACCTGCGCCAGCACTTCGAGGCCCAGTGCCAGCGCTTCATTGCCTGGGCCGAACAGCAGGTGGCCCACCGTGCCGCACGCGATGCGGCACTGACCACCTTGGCGTTTCCCTTTGGCGGCTTTCGCACCGGCCAGCGCCCGCTGGCCGAGGCCGTGTACAAGGCCGCGGTGGCGGGCCGCTGCCTGCTGGCCCAGGCGCCCACGGGCATTGGCAAGACCATGGGCACGCTGTTCCCGCTGCTCAAGGCTGCGCCTGCGCAGCGCATCGACAAGGTGTTCTTTCTGGCCGCCAAAACCTCGGGGCGGCAGATGGCGCTGGATGCGCTGGCGCGCCTGGCCGACAGCGCACCGGCGCTGCCCCTGCGCGTGCTGGAGCTGGTGGCGCGCGACAAGGCCTGTGAACACCCAGACAAGGCCTGCCACGGCGAATCCTGCCCGCTGGCCCGGGGCTTTTACGACCGGCTGCCTGCCGCCCGCGCTGCCGCCGTGGCCCCCGCCAGTGCAGACAAACCCGCGTCCGTCCTGCAACAAGCCCGTGTGCGCGACGTAGCCCTGCAGCACGATGTCTGCCCCTACTACCTGAGCCAGGAACTGGCCCGCTGGGCCGACGTGGTTGTGGGCGACTACAACTACTACTTTGACCTGGGCGGGCTGCTGCACAGCCTGGCCCAGGCGAACCAGTGGCGCACGGCGCTGCTGGTGGACGAGGCGCACAACCTCGTGGAGCGCGGCCGCAAGATGTTCACGGCCGAGCTGCACCCCGCCGCCCTGGCCCAGGCCCGCAGCAGCCCCACCGCTGCGCAGCATGCGCCAGTGAAGAAGGCGCTGGACAAGGTGCGCCGCGCCTGGGTGGCGTTGGACAAGGCGCACCCGGCCCCGTACACGGTGCTCGAAACCTTCCCCGACAAGCTGCTGGCCGCGCTGCAGCAGTGCACCACTACGCTCACCGAACACTTCACCGACCATCCCACAGAGCCCGATGGCGCGCTGCAAACCTTCTACTTCGATGCCCTGCACCTGCAGCGCATGGCCGACCTGCTCGATGCGCATTCGATGGTGGACATCACCCAGGCTACTGCCGGCCACCACCAGCGGTCCTCCAAACCCGGCGATTCCGTGGTCTGCATCCGCAACGTGGTGCCCGCGCCCTTTCTGCAACCGCGCCTCGCTGCGGCACACACCAGCACCTTGTTCTCGGCCACGCTGCAGCCCGCGCGCTACTACGCCGACCTGCTGGGCCTGCCCGAAGGCCACATGTGGGTGGATGTGGAATCGCCCTTTGCCGCGCAACAGCTGCAGGTGCAGGTGGCGCGCCACATTTCCACGCGCTACCCGCATCGCGCGGCGTCCCTCGCGCCCATCACGGCACTGATGGCGCAGCAGTTTCGCGAGCGGCCCGGCAACTACCTGGCGTTTTTCAGCAGCTATGACTACCTGCAGCAGGCCGCAGCGCTGTTTGCACAGCAACACCCCGATGTGCCCCACTGGTGCCAGTCGCGCCGCATGCTGGAGGGCGAGCAGCGCGAGTTTCTGGCGCGCTTTACTGACACCAGCCGGGGCATTGCCTTTGCCGTGCTGGGCGGCGCATTTGCCGAGGGCATCGACCTGCCGGGCAAGCGGCTGATAGGCGCCTTCGTCGCCACGCTGGGCCTGCCGCAGGTCAACCCTGTCAACGAGCAGATCCGCGAGCGCATGCAGGCACTGTTTGGCGCGGGTTATGACTACACCTACCTCTACCCGGGCCTGCAAAAGGTGGTGCAGGCCGCAGGCCGCGTGATCCGCACGCCCAGCGACGAGGGCGTGGTGCACCTGATGGACGAGCGCTTTGCACAGGCCCAGGTGCGCAGCCTGCTGCCCGCGTGGTGGCAAACGCGCTAAGGTGCGGGGCACAGCCACCTTCCCCCCGCCAACCGCCCATGCTGACCGACGACGAGCGCTCCGCCTTCCTGCAATCCATCGCCCGCGTGCGGCAGCGGGCAGCGCAGGTGCTGCGGCAGTCACAAGGCGCGGATGACACCGTGGCCTTCATCGCGCAACTGCACCGGGGGCTGGACACTGTGGCCGAGCAGGCCCGCACCACCGGCCCCCAGCCGGCCTGCCAGGCGGGGTGCGCCCACTGCTGCCACCTGCGGGTTGAGGCCACCGAGCCCGAGGTCTTCCACATCGCCCAGCACCTGCGTGCCCAGCCCGCTACAGTGCAGGCTGATGCCATCAGTGCCCTGCAGCGGCATGTGGCAACTGCACACGCCAGCACCACGCGCCAGGCCTGCAGCTTTCTCGTGGATGAGCGCTGCAGCATCTACCCCGTGCGCCCCGCCGCCTGCCGCAAGGCGCACTCGTTGTCAGCCCAACACTGCGCAGAACAATCCGCCACCATCCCGCAAAACCTGCGCCTGCTGGTCGATGCCGAAGCCCTGATGGCGGGCACCGCCCTGGCCTACCGCGACCAGCCCCTGCCCGCCAGCGCCCACGAGCTGAACGCCGCGGTGCTGGCCGCCCTGAAAGACCCCACCGCCCAGGCGCGCTGGTACCAGGGCGATGCAGCCGCTTTGATGCCGAAGGACGCGCAGAATTGATTGGCGAATTGACTTCCATCAAGCCCCACCCTGCGCAGCGGCACACAATGCCCCACCGTCGATAGAGGAGGCTGGGAGCTGTCCCCCTTCACATCGCGTGCCCTCCACACCACCGCCCCCTCGCCTTGATGAACATGCCATCGCCCCTGCGCTCTGCACTCCTCCTAATGGCCGCTACGCTGACCCTGCCCCTGCTGGGGTGCAAAAAGCCCGAAGCCAGCGGCCCCGCGCAGACAGGTTTTGACGCGCTGGCAGCAGCGTGCACCCAGGCCCTTGCTGCGCGCGAGCCCCATGTGCGCCCCGGGGGCAGCGGCGAATGGATCAAGACCGGATACAGCCCCGCCCTGGTACAGCCCGAGGTCACCCGCACCGAATCAGCCGTGACCCCCTACGTGGGCAAGATCGTCATCAAAGACAACGAGGCCCAGGCCACCGCCACCACCGAAGCCGCCGCCCAGGCCATCACCCTAACCCCGGCGCACCTGCTCTCCAACCGCACCCACACCTTCGTTTACAGTTTTGATGGCAAACAATGGCGCTGGCAGAACGGCCAGCGGCTGACCAAGATACCGGGGCAAAACGACCGGCTGGAAGCACTGACGCTGCCAGATGTGAATGCGGCGGGGCCGAAGGGGTTTGCGGGGTGTTTGCCGCGTTGATTGGCGGCAATTAGTATCAGATTGATAGCTGCTAGCGCTTTTACAGAAAGCGCCAGAGCCCGATTTGATTGATTTCTTGATGGGGGAAATTTTCTCATCCGGTGGTGCCGGGCTGCGCTATAGGCCCGGGATCACACAGCAGACCTGTGAAGGTTTCTCTCCCACGAATGGCCTGCGTCGCTTGGTCGGCAAGGAGGTGCCAAGTCTCTGGGCCCCCAGCTCGCTCCATTGCACTGCAGCCCCCCAACACCGCAGAATTTGCACCTCGGGCTGCGGCAAACATGCGGACGAAAGGCCCGATATTGATGACTTGCCCAAACAGGCGCCAGGGCGTGCTGCCCCTCAAACTGCAGGCGTACCAGACCACATTTCGTGCAGGTCTGGGAATTTCCATTTGTCGGGGTCTTCGCGCGCCACGATCTTCTCGGTGCAGCCTGGATCTGCCAGATCGACGATGACGGGAGGAATGCGCAAAGCCGACTTGCTCGAAAAGAAGACGTTCACCTTGGGCGTGGTCAGCGATTGCCGTCCCTGTTCAGTCACCACGCCAATTCGCCCGGAAGTCAGCCGCACCAGCGAGCCCACCGGGTAGATACCGATACTCTTGACGAAAGCCTGGAACAGCTGGGGGTCGAAGTGGCCCTTGGTCCACTCGGCCATGCGGCGCAGTGACTCTGAAGGGTCCCATCCTCGCTTGTAAGGTCGGTCGGATGTGATGGCGTCGTAGACGTCGCTAATCGCCGTCATGCGTGCAATGAGACTGATCTCATCGCCCTTCAGCTTGTCAGGGTAGCCTGTACCGTCCATCTTTTCGTGGTGGTGGAGGCAGGCATCCAGCACCGCGTCTTCCACATTTCCGCCTTCCTTGAGCATCTTGTAGCCCTCAACCGGATGGCTCTGAACAACGACGAACTCGGTGTCGGTGAGTTTGCCGGGCTTGTTGAGCACGGCCAGTGGAATAGCGGCTTTTCCCAAGTCATGCAACAGACCCGCCATGCCAGCGCTGCGGGTGTGCTCTTCATTGAGGTGGATTTGCTTGGCAAGCGCCACCATCAGGGCGCACACCGCCACCGAATGCATGTAGGTGTAGTCATCCGCCGTCTTGAGCCGCGCCAGGCTGATCAGTGCGCCAGGGTTGCGCGTGACCGAGTCGGATATTTCCTCCACCAGGCTGCGGGCATTTTCAGAATTCACGGCCTTGCCCATGCGCGCTTCGCGGAACATGGAGGCAACTGCCTGCTTGGACTCCACACAAATCGAAGCCGCTGCCTGCAATTCGCTGTGCATGGATGCAGGCGCCCGGTCGCGCTCGCGGCGCGCCGGTGGCGGCTTTCGAGGAGGGTCAAGCACTAGCGAAGGCAGGCTGTCGAGCATGCCGAAATCAGTGTCCACTTGGAAGTCGGCCTCTGCGCGGGATACGGAGCGCACACCGGCCGCAACGTCCAACCCCTTGCAGGTGTCGATCCACACCTCTTCAATGGCGGCCGCCTGGATTCGGGCCAGGTCCTTGGGATCTTTGAGCACAAATTTGGCACGCCAGAACGGATGATCCATCCAGGAACCGCAGAAGTCATGCACATACATGCCCTGTCTGAGATTTTCGGTGCTGATGCGCTTGAGCATGGGATTTCCGGTTTGTCAAAATTGCAGGCAGCAAAAGTGATCCACTGACAAACACGGCACCCACCAGCACAACGGCATTCGCCACCAAGTCGCCCACTGCGAGCCTGAACGGAGCATGATCCTTCTGATTACGCTAACTACCCAACGCCTGATAGCAAACGCTGCCCCCGGTCGCTGGTCCCGTCTCAGTCATTCCTGCATTTCTGGGCACTGGGTACTATTGCTCCAGGGCCTATTTCCAGCCGTTTTCCGTTTTGGGCGTTGTCCCTAGCCGGACGGTACGGGCCAACGCGGGTTTTACCGAGTGCGACGTCTTCTTGACCGAGGAGCCCAATGCAGTTCGGGCTTGTGCGGTGGCGATGCTTGGGCCAGCAACACTTGCGCATTGGTCAGACAGCTTGAACACGGCCACGGCCTCCACCAACTGTTGCGCCTGCACCCTCATGCTGTCTGCGGCTGCGGCGCTTTCTTCGACCAGGGCTGCGTTCTGCTGGGTCGCCTGGTCCATCTGGCTCACCGCGTCGCCAATCTGCGCAACGCCTGCACTTTGCTCTTTGCTCGCCGAGCTGATTTCTCCCATGATGTCCGTAACACGCTTGATGGAGCCCACAACCTCCGTCATCGTCGCACCGGCTTTGTCCACAAGAACCGTGCCCGCCTCAACGCGCTCCACACTGGCACTGATGAGGTCCTTGATCTCTTTGGCTGCTTGCGCAGAGCGCCCCGCAAGATTGCGCACTTCAGCGGCCACAACCGCGAAACCCCGACCTTGGTCGCCCGCACGCGCCGCTTCAACAGCAGCATTCAACGCAAGGATGTTGGTCTGAAAGGCGATGCCATCAATGACGCTGATGATGTCGGCGATCCTCTTGGAGCTTTCGTTGATGTCCTTCATGGTGGCGACCACCTCGCTCACGACTGCGCCCCCATCGATGGCGACAGCGCTGGCACTCTGAGCCAACTGGTCCGCCTGATAGGCGTTGTCGGCGTTCTGTTTGACGGTCGAGCTGAGCTCCTCCATCGAAGCCGCTGTCTCTTCGAGTGCCGAAGCCTGCTGTTCGGTGCGCCCCGAGAGATCGTTGTTGCCCTGCGCGATCTGGGCGCTGGCCGTGGCGATGCTATCGGCCGAGCTGCGAACCTGTCCTATCAGCCCCACCAGCTGCCCCTGCATGGTGCCCATGGACGCCAACACGCTACCACTGGGTGCGGCATCAGCGCCATGCACGGGGCTGAGATCCCCTTGGGCCACCCGTTTGGCCACATCGCTGAGTTCACCCGGCTCCGCGCCGAGCGAGCTCGCCAGACGCCGAGGAATCAGCCAGCCAAGGATCACAGCCAGCAAAACAGCAAAGGCGCTGATGGCAACCAGCATGGTGCGTTGGGAGACATATGCGATGGCAGATGACTCCACATTGAGCTTCGCCTGTTCGTCGCTGTAGCGGATGTAGTCACCTACAGCCGTCAACAGCGCCTCCAGCAGCGGTCGGCACTCGTTGTTCATTTTGTCCACGGCTTCATCTTGCTTGCCTGAAGCCGCCAGTTCCACGATAGCCACTGCCACGGGGCCATATTGGGATTCAATCTTTCCGATGGCGCTGACCAGAGCACGCTCGCGCTCATTGGCGTCTGCAGCGCCTGATACTGCATCGTTCAGCGACTTGAGCGTTACCTGGAGCTGTGCATGGGCGTTGACAGCCATGGACTTGGCTGACTGGCGGTCGGAATCCTTCTTGACGAGGACCATGTCCCGCACGCCGATGGCGCGGCGGTTGGCGAGAATACGCACGTCGGTGGCCAGGCTCTCGCGTTCCGCAGCGCCATGAACATAGCCAGAGAAACGGTCGTTGGCACCGCTCAACCCGTGTAGGGAAAACAAGCTGACGACCAGTACCAGCAGTGCAAGCGCACCGAACGCCAGCGAGAGGAGCTTCTTGATGGAGAGGTTTTTCATTTTTATCTTCGCGGGGACAGCAGCAGTTCGTTACTCGACCAGGGAGTTGATTGATCCAACGGCCCTTGCCACAGATTCAACGGAAAACGGACAACACATTTTGAATCAAATTTGTTTGCATGACGCAAATTTATTCGCAATAAGAAAATATTGCGTCTCATCGATGCACTACGCTGTGGTTAAACTGCCCCTCCCGCTCCCTCTCTTTGATACATGTTCCCCAAAACCCTGACCCTGATCGATGACGACCAGGTGTATGTGGATGGCTTAGCCAGCTATTTGCGCGGCGAGGGGATCGTCGTGAGTACGTTCGCTGATGGTCGCGACTTCCTCGCGCACCCAGATCCCTACGGTTTCAACTTCTACATTGCCGACCTGATGCTGCCCGGCATTGACGGAACGGAGTTGATCAAAGTCCTGCGCATGCGCACCAATGCAGGGGTTCTGGTCGTTTCAGGACGCGCCTCGGCGGATACCTTCAAGGAAGTCATTCGCGCCGGAGCGGATATGTATTTGACAAAACCTGTGGTTTTCGAGCAGGTCGCGCTGGCCATAGAAGCCGTGCAACGGCGGGCCAGCGCCATTGATCCCATTCAAAGCATGTGGCGGCTGGACGGACGCGTTGGTCAATTGATTGCACCCGATGGTGCCGTGGTGGACCTGAGCGATGTGGACCGAACCCTGATCGAGTGCTTCGTCAAAGCCAACGGAGAGGTCGTGCCCCGCGAGACCTTGCTCGCCCAACTGGGCAAAACTGCAGACTTTGAGGCATCAGGGGGGCTGAACGGCACCATTTTTCGGCTCCGTCGGCGCATCGAGCGTGCGACGCCAGGAGCCGTGCCCCTACAAACCAAATCCGGGGTGGGCTACGTTTTTCGCGCTCCGCTGCGCATGATGTGACTGCGCGCCTGCGCTATTCGCTCATCTCCGATTGGTGGATGGTCAACCTCAGGGTGGTCCCTTCAGCTGCCGGGCCTATGACTTCGACGGTGCTGCCGTGCAACTGCATGACCTGTCGGGCGATGTAAAGGCCGAGTCCGTGACCAGCATTCTTGTGATCGCCTCGCGCACCACGCGTGAACAGTTTGTCCTGTAGCTCTGAAGAAAAACCCGGCCCCGTGTCGGTCACATCCACGATCAAAGCCAAAGGCTCATCTGAATCAGCCACTCGCACCACCACCTTCGACCCGTTGGGGCTGAACTTCAACGCGTTTGACAATACGTTGCGCAGGGCCAGTCGCATCAGGCTCATGTCCATGACCACCGTCCGTGTGGTCGTCTCCCTGAGCACCTGGATGCGGTTGCGTTCGCTTTCGGGCAAATCCGCGATGACGATGCGAATCCACGTGTCAATGTCCGTGTCATCCAGCGCAATGGAGTCCGGCCGCGCCAGCAGCGAGGCGACGGCAAGGGTGTTGTCGATGCTGGTCAACACTTGGCCGATGACGGCTTGGGCTTGCACAACCCGCTCCGACGCGCCCCCCATGCCCGCACCACGCATCTCGGCCTGAGCGCTCTGCATTGCGGCGGAGGCGTTGTTCAGCGGTTGCCTCACTTCGTGGGCAAGAACATAAAGCATTTCCGTGCGTTCCCGCAGCAGCACCTCCACCTCGGCGGCATGCTTTTCGATCTGTGCACGCTGCTCCTGTTCCCGGCGCAGGGCTTCCTGGATTTGCTTCAGCTCGGTCAGTTCGGTGACCTGCACCATGAAACCCTGCACGACTCCATCGACGATATGCGGGATGTACTCCGCCAAGCTGTTTCTCTGCACACCCCCTGGCCCCGGTACGATCCGCTCGAATATCTGCCGTTTGCCCGCCAGCGCTCCGCGAATGTAAGGCTCGTTTTTCGCGAACAACTCCGGGCCCAGCAGATCGCGAATGGAGGTGCCCAGCAGCTTCTCGCGGCATACGCCAAACCATCGCTCGTAGGCCTGATTGGCGAACCGGCACATCAGTTGGCTGTCCCAATACGCGAGCATCGACGGAACCTGGTCGACCAATAGGCGCATATGGTGCTGGGCATCAGGGTCAAGGTCGGACATCGTGGTACTGAAATGGAGGACTGTGGGTGTGCCCATTCTGACCTCAATCAGAACCCGATAGGTCTTGACAGTCCCGTCTCTACGCGCTGATGAAGAGACAGTACGCGCACCGCAGGGATGCCGAAACGGCAATCGCACGCGTCCAAAAAACACACCCCGATTTACCCTGAAATCCACCGTTTTCGGCGCTGTTCCAAGCCAAACGGGGGTGCCTCGCACGGTATTCTGAATATTCAATGACACAAACGGCAAGAGGGACCGTGCATGAGAAATTTCAAGATATTCACGAGACTGCTGGTGCTGGTGGGCGTGCTCTCTGCCCTCCTCGTGGCGCTGGGGGCCATCGGCCTGTTTGGCATCGCCAGGTCCAACGCGGCGATGGAGTCGATGTACCAGAACCGCATGCAGGCCCAGCGGGCAGTGGCCGACTTTCGCTACCTGACCACCCGCAATCGGCAGTTGGTATCCAACGCGCTGCTGTCGCCAGCACCGGAGAAAGTGGCCAAGGCCATTGAAGAGGCAGAGGCCAACATCGGCAAGAGCGACCAGGCCTGGGAGGCTTTGCTGGCCACCGCCATGAGCCCCGAGCGGCAGAAGTACATCCAGGCCATTGGCGAGCAGCGCCAGAAGATCATGAAAGAGGGGCTGGCCCCCGCGCTGGCAGCGCTGAAGGACGCCGACGTGGCCACGGCACGGGTGTTGGTGGTGCGGAAGTTCGACGGCCTGTACGACCCCATAGGCAGCGACATGGGCGCGCTGCTGGCCCTGACCCAAAAGGAAGCCCGGGACGAGTACGACGCTGCCGTGCAGCGGTTTGGCACCATCCGCTGGATCGTGATTGGCTCGATCGCCCTCGGCGTGCTGTTTGCCGCACTCTTTGGCCTGGCCCTGGTGCGTGGCATCACCCGGCCGCTGCAGCGGGCCGGACAAGTGGCCGATGCGGTGGCCCATGGCGACTTGAGCCAGCCCATCGACACCAGCGGCAAGGACGAGGTGGCAGCCGTGATGCAGGCCCTGGCGGCCATGCAGGCCAGCCTGTCCAACGTGGTGGCAAGTGTGCGCCAGACCTCCGACAGCGTGGCCAACGCCAGCACCGAGATCGCCCAGGGCAATCTGGACCTGAGCAGCCGCACCGAACACCAGGCCAGCGCGCTACAGCAAACCGCCGCCTCCACCGAACAACTGAGCAGCACGGTGCGCCAAAACGCAGACCATGCCCTTCATGCCAACCGGCTGGCCTTGAGCGCCAGCACGGTGGCGGCCGAAGGCGGTGCCATGGTGGCCGAGGTGGTGCAGACCATGAAGGGCATCCACGAAAGCTCCCAGAAAATCGCCGACATCATTGGCGTGATCGACGGCATTGCCTTTCAGACGAATATCCTGGCTCTGAACGCGGCCGTGGAAGCCGCACGGGCCGGCGAGCAAGGCCGGGGCTTTGCCGTGGTGGCCAGCGAGGTGCGCAGCCTGGCCGGCCGTTCGGCCGACGCGGCCAAGGAGATCAAGCTTTTGATCTCCACCAGCGTGGAGCGTGTGGCACGTGGCACCGCACAGGTGGACAAAGCCGGTGCCACCATGACCGAGGTGGTCCATGCCATCCGCAGCGTCACCGGCATCGTGGGCGAGATCACCGCCGCCAGCAGCGAACAAAGCACCGGCGTCACCCAGATCGGCGAAGCGGTCAGCCAGATCGACCAGGCCACCCAGCAAAACGCAGCGCTGGTCGAAGAAATGGCCGCCGCCGCCAACAACATGCGCACCCAGGCACAGGATCTGGTGAACGCCGTGGCGGTATTCACGCTGCCGGGCCATGGGGGTGGCGGTGGCAGGATGCGCGGCCGCGTCCCGGCCTTGGCCCTGAGTGCGGCGTAAAGACTGCGCCTACCCAGCGCCTCTAGCCGCCACCCAGCGCCACCGAGGGGCTTGCAGCACGCTGCAGGCCTGAGCTATGCCTTTTGCAGGTGCGCGCGCGGATCAGCAGCTCGTTGTGGCACCCTGGTTTTCGATATGTCCCAGGGCGCGGGCGACATATTCCTCCTTCTCGCCCACCGGGGCAAAGTAGCGGATGACCTCGCGGGCCGCCTCGGGCCCTGCCAGCCTCGCGATCAACCAGGCGGCCAGGTACTGCGCCGACAGGCACCCGCCCGCCGTGGCCACGTTTCCCTTGGCAAAGAAAGGCTGGTTCAGCACGGTGACACCAGCCTCTTGCACCCAGGGTTTCGTGGTCAGGTCGGTGCAGGCCGGCACGCCGTCAAGCAGCCCCAACTTGGCCAGGATCAAAGCCCCCGAACACTGAGCGCCCAGCAACTGGCGCGCCGGATCGAAGTCGAGCTCCGCCATCAGGGCGGCGTCCTGCACCACCTCACGCGTCTTCACGCCGCTGCCCACCAGCACGGCATCGGCTGACCGCGCATAGGGCAGCAGCGACTGGGCCTGCACCGTCACGCCGTTCATGGAACGCACCTGGTCTGTAGGGCAGCACAGCGACACCTCCCACCCCGGTTTCTTCACCCGGTTGAGCAGGCCCAGGGCAATCAGGGAATCGAGTTCGTTGAAACCGTCGAAGGTCAGGATGGCGATGCGCATGGCGATGGAGTCCTGTTCAGTAGAGGAAAGGCGAGTGAATGAAGCACGGAATGGCGAAGCGCATCCTATCGATGGCATTCAATACAATCAAAAAATTGTCATAGATACGTTTCAACGCAGGGGCACAACGCCATGGGCCAGGTTCGGTACAAGCAAGTGGTGGACGCACTGGCGTCGGACATCCGCGCGGGGCAGCTGCGGCCGGGCACACGCCTGCCCACCCACCGCGCACTGGCCCAGCGGCATGGCCTGGCGCTGGCCACGGCCAGCCGCGTGTATGCCGAGCTGGAGGCCATCGGCCTGGTGGTGGGCGAAACCGGGCGCGGCACCTTTGTGCGCGACCCCGCCTCCCCGCGCGGTGCCGACGCCGACCTCACCACGCCCGCGCCCAGCGCCGCAGACCTCTCGTTCAACAACCCCAGCGTGCCGGGTCAGGCAGACCTGCTGCGGGATGCCCTGCGCAAGCTGGCCGCCTCCGGCGACCTGGAATCGCTGCTGCACTACCACCCCTACGGCGGCCGGCCGCATGAACGCGCCATCGTGGCCGGGCACCTGAAGACGCGCCAGCTGCACGCGACGGGCGAACAGGTGCTCATCGTCAACGGCGCGCAGCACGGCATGGCCGTGGCGGCCATGGGCCTGCTCAACCCCGGCGACGTGGTGGCGGTAGACGCCCTCACCTACCCCGGCTTTCGGGTTTTGGCAGAACGCCTGCGGCTGGACCTGGCCCCGGTACCCGTGGGCCCCGCTGGCACCGACCTGGACGCCCTGCAGCAGCTGTGCAACACCCGGCCCGTGCGCGCCATCTACACCATGCCCACCCTGCACAACCCGCTGGGCTGCGTGATGGGCACCCGCGCCCGCAAGCGCCTGGTGGGCATTGCGCGCGCACACGACCTGCTGGTGATCGAAGACGCACCCTACGCCTACCTCGCGCCCGAGGCGCCGCCCCCCATCGCAGCGCTGGCCCCCGAGCGCACGGTGTACCTCTCCAGCCTGTCCAAGAACGTGGCCACGGGTTTGCGGTTTGGCTTTGTGTCCACATCGCGCGAGCTGATCGGCCCCATCGAGCGCGCCGTGCGTGCCACCGCCTGGAACACGGCCGGGGTCATCACCGCCATCGCCTGCGGCTGGATCGAAGACGGCACCGTGGCCCGGCTGGAGGCCGACAAACGCGCAGACACCGCGCAGCGCCAGGCCATTGCCACCCGGGTGCTGGCGGGGTTGAAATTGATACGGCACCCGAACTCCTACTTCATCTGGCTGCCGCTGGGCGACGACCAGCGGGCCGACCGGATCGCCGCCACCCTGGCAGAACGCGGGGTGTCCGTGTCGACCGCCGAAGGGTTTGCCACCACCACCCATGTGCCCCACGCGCTGCGCATCGCGCTGGGGTCGGTGGCGCTTGAAGACCTGGCCCGGGCGCTGGCCGTGGTCAAGGATGTGGTGGTGCAGGATTGTTCGTGAACAGGCGCAAGGAGTCCGGTAGCGCGGCCGGGTTGGGATAACTCGGCAAATGCGGCGAACCCGCCTTGACGCGGCGCACCGGCAGATCGGTGGCCAGGCGCTGTACCGCCGAGCCACGTGACGCCGGTTGAAAGTCGTTCGGCACTACCAGCACATCCGCGAGCGCATCGCGCACGACGCGTTGCGCCACGCTCTCGAACAGCAGGTCAGAGAGCCTGGACGCCGGGTGCTTGCCAACCACGATGAGGTCCGCTGCCGTGTTCTGCTGTTGCACCACTACCTGCCGGGCTGGATCGCCCCGGCCGATGGAAGACGAGAGCCGGTTGCGCCGTGCGTCGTACGAATCGGTCAGTGTGAACATCCGGTCTTGCGCATGGCGGCGGCATTCCTCCCGGTAGATCTGAATGGCGCGTTCAGACACTTCGGCATACCGCAGCTTGCCCTCGTTGGCGGTGCTGATCGCATGAAACAGCTCAACCCGCGCGGCGGGATGCAACGCAAAGGCCAGCTCGACCAGACGGTGCGACACCCGCGAGAAGTCCACCGCCACCATCAAAGTTTGGTAAGGCTGGTCGGCAGGATTGCGCACCACGATCACAGGGCGCTGGCAGGCGCGCAGCATCTGGATGGCCGGATGCGCGGTGAACCAGGCGCGCAGGCCACGCAACGGCGCCGTGCCCCACACCACAAGGTCGGCGCCCGCCGCCTCGCGCGCCACATCCGCAGCGGTGAAGTCGATGCGCGTTGCCGCGTGAACGTGGATGCCGTGGCGCTGCCGAAGTTGCAGCGCATGGTGCGACACGCGCACGCCCGCGTCCGGCGGGGGTGCCTCAGCGGGTGGGGCCAGATAGACGAGCCTCAGAGTTGCACGGTGCTCAGCGCACAGCAGCGCAGCGCGCGCGATGGCATGGCCTCCCTGCAGAGAGAAATCAGTGATGGCGAGGATGGAGCGAGGGGTCATGGTTGAAGGTCCTGCTGTTTTGCACAGCGCGCACCTACCCCGAAGCGCCAATGCGAGGTGGCGCCGGGCTGGCGGCGATGATGCGGGTGAGCGCGGCCCCTGGCGGGCCGCAGACGGGTTGCTTCGGGGCTGACGACTACGTGACGTAGTCGCCCGTGGCCTCAGGCTGGAACTGAATGCCTTCGACCACGGCCGCGCACTCTTCGCCATGCGGCGTGTGCCACGTGGCGACATCCCCCACCTTCAGGCCCAGCAGGCTGATGCCCACGGGCGACAGCACCGAAATGAAACCCGCAGCCGGTTCTGCGTCTTGCGGGTAGCAAATGGTGAGCACCTGGCTCCGGTGGGTGTGCACGTCCACCAGTTCCACGCGGGAATACATGGTGACCACGTTGGCCGACACGGCGCGCGAGTTGGTGATGTCTGCATTGGCAAGCAGATCTTCAAGAACAGTGGGGAGCTGGTGGCCCACCAGCTTGGTCAGGCGCGAATAGTCCAGGTCGGTGAGCGTGCGCTCGCCGTGAACGACAACAACAGCTTCATGCATGAAAGCACTCCATCAAATACGGCTGTCGCCCCGTGTGAACAAGACGGCCACTACCGCGCGAGGCTGGTGCCCGGCGGTGGATGGTTGCGCTGAAAGAGGATGGGGAGAGAGGGTGCCGCCGGGCTTATGAATGTGCTGGCGTCAGCTGACGACGCGCATTCTTCTTTGCTGCCGCTCGCGCGACAGCCGCTGCGTGGAGCAGCGCAGCCAAGGCGGCAAAAGTGCAAAGAAGGAGGGTCGTCATGCGGCTGAGTCTAAGCCGCGCAGGCGGTTTTGGGCTGAATGGCCCCAGGGTTCTTGCCAGATAGCAGGCACTGAACACTCATTTTTTGATAGCTGCTAGCGATTACCTATCAATCATTTGAGGCCGATTCGCTCCACGATTCGAGACGCTCTTCAAATTTCAGCAATCAGTGCTCCATGTCGCAGGCGATCGCAGCTTGCAGCATCGGTTAGGCGTCGATCAAAGTTACGATCAAAGGGACATGGTCACTCATGCCCTGCCATACTTGAAACGCGGGAAGGGTGACGGACTCAATTTCCAACGACCGATGAACGAAGCAATAGTCGATGTGAAAGCCGCGATTCGCATTTTTCTGAAAAAAATAGGTCATGGAAGACTCCATTCTGATCCCCTCGCCGCGAGCAGAGTGATACGAACTTCCAAGTCCCAATGATGCGAGTCGATCGTGGATTTCTGAGAAATTGTTCTTTCCCCGAGGGGTGTCCCAGGCGGCGTTGTTGTTGAAATCTCCTGCCACGACACTACGGCCTTCGCCTAACCAAGAGGACAGCGAGTTAATGACCGGAAGCGCCATTCCAGTTCTCGGGGGAAGGAATTTGGTGGCGCGGTGGTTGAACGCCCAAACTGCTATCAGCCTAAGATTGAACGCGGGTAAGGCAACCGGCAAAAAAAATGCCCATTGATCACTTGCTTCTGGCGCGACATAGGCCGCTACATCGCGCGCGAGTACTCCAAGGCCTTTTCTCGGATTTACGCCACACCAATGGTACGTGTAGCCCTCTGGGGCTTCGAGATCTCGCTCGCATTCCTGAACGATGGCAACGTCGGCATTAAGCGCTATCAACGCCGCAAGTTTGCGCTGGAGGGTGAGATTGCAATTCCAGGAAATGATGCGCATGACGCCTGACGCAGAGTTAACCAATCGAAAAGGCGATTTTTCTAAGTCTGTTTGCGCAAATATTGAGGTATCAACATTCCGACAAATCCGGCATGTTTGTTCGTATCTGCACAGTAAATTTTGCGAAGAAAAGGCTTGGCTGTCGAAAAACAGTTCGGCTAAATCGGAGCGCTAAGAGCTCTGTGGCGTGCGTTCACGCCGCCTTTAGGATAACCCACAGAAAAACTCTCGTTCTTATAGCTTCCAGCGCTTACCCACCAAGCGCTGGAACCCTATTTCATTCAAATTTTCTGTCCACGGCTGCCTCACAGCTTGGCAATCGACACCTCCGTGGACTTGACCAGCGCGACCACGTCGGAGCCGACGATGAGGCCCAGGTCGTCCACCGAGCGGGTGGTGATGACCGAGGTGACAACACCCCATGGCGTCTCGACATCGACCTCGGAGACGACGTCGCCGCGAATGATTTCGCGGACCTTGCCCTTGAACTGATTGCGTACGTTGATAGCTTGGATGGACATGGGGTTCTCCTTGAATAGTCCGTTGAAAAAGAGGTCAGAGAAAGAAAAACAAGCAAACGAAAAGAGAGAGAGAGAGAGAGAAATCAGACCGCCCAGCGCAAGCCATGCGCAGGCACGCCGGGCCAGGAAACCTCGTGCGCAGGCTCCCCCTCGGGCTTTTGCAGCACGCGGTCGAGGATGCGTTTTTCGATGACGGCAAACGCGGCGTCGCCATGTGCACGCGGGCGCGGCAGGTCGATGCGCTGGTCCAGCGCGATCTGGCCGTCTTCGATCAGGATCACGCGGTCGGCCAGGGCCACGGCCTCTTGCACGTCGTGGGTGACCAGCAGCGCGGTGAAGCCGCTGCTGCGCCACAGGCCTTCGATGAGGCGGTGCATCTCTATGCGGGTGAGCGCATCCAGCGCGCCCAATGGTTCATCGAGCAGCAGCAGGCGCGGGTTGTGCACCAGGGCACGGGCCAGGGCCACGCGTTGGCGCTGACCGCCGGACAGGCGAGCGGGCCATTCGCCGAGCCGATCCCCCAGGCCCACGCGGGCCAACACATCGGCCGCTGCGCCACGCTGCGCGGGTGGCAGGCCCAGGGCCACGTTGTCCTGCACGCGTTTCCAGGGCAAGAGGCGCGAGTCCTGAAACATGATGCGGGTGTCGCCGCTCAGGCCTGCAACGTCCTGGTCGTCGAGGCGGATCGCACCGCCGGAGACAGGTTCAAGCCCCGCCACCAGGCGCAGCAGCGTGCTCTTGCCGCAGCCGCTGCGGCCCACAATGGCGACGAACTGGCCGGGCTCGATCACCAGCTCGGTCTTCTTGAGCACGTCGCGCGTGCCGTAGCGTTTGTCCACGCCGCGCACTTCCAGGCGCACGCCTTGGGGTTGCAAAGAAAAATTAGTGGTCAAAATGGCCTCCTGCGCTTATCTATCCATCGCTAGTAGCTATAAAAATGAGAGTAATTGGGCGCGGTGGCTGCACTGGGCGCGACCCAATGCGAGGGACGCCGCGCAAGGGCCGCCCCGCCGCGCTAGCGTCGTCCCCCTTCCCGAATCGCGTAGCGATTTGAGAGAAGGGGGAAGCCGCGTAGCGGCTCAGGGGGATGCTCATGCCTGATACCCGGGATGCCACCTCAGCCAGTAGCGCTCCAACCCCTTGGCGAAGACGTCGGCCAGCTTGCCCAGCAGCGCATACAGCAGGATGCCCACGAGCACGATGTCGGTCTGTAGAAACTCCCGCGCGTTCATCGTGAGGTAGCCGATGCCCGCCTGCGCCGAGATGGTCTCGGCCACGATCAGGATCACCCACATCAAACCGAGCGAGAAGCGCAGCCCCACCAGGATGCTGGAGAGCGCCCCGGGCAGGATGATCTGCTTGTAGAGCTGCCAGCGGCCAAGGCCATAGGTGCGGCCCATCTCGATCAGCCCCGGGTCCACATTGCGGATGCCGTGAAAGGTGTTGAGGTAGATGGGGAAGAACACCGACACGCTGATGAGGAACAGCTTGGCCGATTCGTCGATGCCGAACCACAGGATCACCAGCGGGATGAGTGCCAACGCAGGGATGTTGCGCACCATCTGGATGGTGGAGTCGAGCAGCGTTTCGAACAGCTTGACCGAGCCGCTGAGCAGGCCCAGCGCCAGTCCCAGGCCGCCGCCAACGGCCAGCCCGGCCAGCGCGCGGCCCGCGCTGACCTGGACGTGGGTCCACAGCTCGCCCGAAGCGGCCAGCGTCCACGCGGCCTTGACGACCTCGAGCGGTGCAGGCAACACGCGGGTAGACAACCAGCCCTGTGACGATGCGATTTGCCACAGCGCGATGAGGCCGATGGGCACGGCCCAGGGCAACAGGCGCTGTGCGACGCTGGCGAGAAAGCGGGCCACGGGTGCGGGCAAAAACGGCCCTTCGATGGGCAGGTCCACGGCGTCGGCCACCGGGGATACCTGCAGTTCTCTTGCGGTTTGTGTCATGGGTTTCCTTCTTTGGATCTTTTTGGAGTGCACAACATGCTTCTTACCGTTCGCCCTGAGCCTGTCGAAGGGCTGCTCGCAGAGGGCGCCCCGGCTTCGACAGGCTCAGCCCGAACGGGTGTGGGGGTGCGGTGAACATCGGGCACGTTCCAGGGCCGCAGGTCAGCTTTGCGACGCGCGCGGCACAAAGTCATTGGCCACGGTTTCGCCAAACGGGCCCAGTGGGTTGCCAAACAAGGGGTTGCCGCTGGCCCGTTGGTTGCGCAGCGGCAGGGGCAGCAGCGGGAACACCAGCTCGGCAAAGCGGTAGGCCTCGTCCAGGTGCGGATAGCCCGACAGCACAAAAGTGTCCAGCCCCAGCGCTGCGTATTCCTCGATGCGCGCAGCTACGGTCTGCGGGTCGCCCACCAGGGCGGTGCCTGCACCGCCACGCACCAAGCCCACGCCCGCCCACAGGTTGGGGCTGATCTCCAGGTCCTCGCGGGTGCGCCCAATCGCCGACGGGCCGCCCCTAGGCGATTGAGCCCCCTCGGGGGGCAGCGAGGACACGTCAGTGCCGAGCGTGGGGGCCTTGTTTCTTGCGCCCGCATGAAGGGACGCCATGCGGCGCTGGCCTTCGGAGTCCATGCGTGCAAACACGGCCTGGGCGCGCACCACGGTGTCGTCGGTCACATGGCTGATGAGTTCTTCGGCAGCGGCCCAGGCCTGTTCCTCGGTCTCGCGCACGATGACGTGCAGGCGGATGCCGAAGTTGACGGTGCGGCCGTGTTTGGCGGCACGGGCGCGCACATCGGCCACCTTCTTCGCCACTTCGGCCGGTGGCTCGCCCCATGTCAGATAGGTTTCCACCTGCTCGGCCGCCAGGTCGTGTGCGGCGGGCGACGAGCCACCGAAGTACACCGGCGGGTACGGCTGCTGCAGCGGCGGGAAGAGTAACTTGGCCCCTTTCACCGACAGGTGCTTGCCTTCAAAGTCCAGACTCTCGCCCCGGTGGCTGCGCGTGAGGATCTCGCGCCAGATGCGGATGAACTCGGCCGACTGTTCGTAGCGCGTGGCGTGGTCCAGGAACACGCCGTCGCCCTCCAGCTCGGCCTGGTCGCCGCCGGTAACCAGGTTGATGAGCAGGCGCCCGCCCGAGAGCCGGTCGAACGTGGCCGCCATGCGCGCAGCCAGCGCGGGCTGGTGCAGGCCGGGGCGCACGGCCACCAAAAACTTGAGGTTGCGCGTGACGGGCAGCAGGCTGGCCGCCACCACCCACGGGTCTTCGCACGAGCGGCCGGTGGGGATGAGAACGCCTTCGTAGCCCAGGCTGTCGGCCGCCACTGCGACCTGCTTCAAGTAGTCGTGGTTGAGCTGGCGTGCGCCTTTTGCGGTGCCCAGGTAGCGGCTGTCGCCGTGGGTGGGAATGAACCAGAAAATTTTCATGAATGCCTCGGAATAGATATGGGTTGGATGCGGTGGATGTGGCGGATGTGACTCAGGGCTTGGAGGTGGCTGCGGCCAGTTGCGCAGCCGCTGGCCGCCACACGATGTCGGCCACGTTCACGGGTTTGGGGATCAGGCCCAGCTTGAAGAACGCGTCGGCCACACGCTGCTGGTCGGCCACCGTGGCGTTGCTCAACAGCCCCACGGGCGACGAGGGACGGCGCTGGATGAACAGGCTCACCACGCCCGCGTCCAGCCCACTGAAGTCGGCGATCAGCTTGATCGCGTCCTTGCGCGCCTCTTGCGCCAGGCGGTCGGCGCGGCTGAGTTCTTCAAACAGCACGCGCAGCACCTGGGGGTGGGCTTGCACAAACGGGCGGGCGGCCAGGTAGAACGAGTTGTTGCTGCTGGCCAGGTCGCGCCCCGTGGCCAGCACGCGGGGCTGGATGGCCAGCTCGGTGGCAGCGTAGAACGGGTCCCAGATGGCCCAGGCGTCCACGCTTTTGCGCTCGAACGCGGCGCGGGCATCGGCGGGTGTGAGGTAGACCGGTTGGATGTCGGCCCACTGCAGCCCTGCCCGCTCGACCGCCTTGACCAGCAGGTAGTGCGCGCTGCTGCCTTTTTGCACTGCCACGCGGCGGCCCTTGATGTCGGCCAGGGTGCGCAGTGGCGAATCATTGAGCACCAGCAGCGCGGAGCTGTCGGGCTTGGGTGGCTCGGCGCCTACATACAACAGGTCTTTGCCAGCGGCCTGGGCAAACACGGGGGGCGAGTCGCCGGTCAGGCCGAATTCGAGGCTGCCGACCGACAGCGCCTCCAGCAGCTGCGGCCCGGCCGGGAACTCCAGCCAGCTGATTCGCGTGCCCGGAAAGCGCTTTTCCAGCACGCCCTGCTGCTTGAGGATGACGAGGTTGACGGCCGACTTCTGATAACCAATGCGCAGTTGCTCAGGCCCTTGCACGGCTGCGCTTTGCGCGTGGGCATAGCGGCTGGCCAGCGCCCAGCTGAAAGCGGTAACGCCCAGCAGCTGCAGTGCGCGGCGGCGTTCGGAGTTGATGGTGGGGTGGGTCATGGCGATGTGTCCTTTCGTGGCCCGGGTTACAGCAGATCGACCGGCGCGGCGTGTAGCAGGTTGAGCTTTTTGGGGATGAGCTTGAGGTCGAAGAACGTGTCGGCAATCGCCTGCTGCTCAGCCAGGATCTCGCGCGTGACGGGCGCGGTGCCGAAGCGGGCGCGGCTCAGGTACAGGTCGGTGATGGACTTGTCCAGACCCAGCACGGCCGACAGCTCGGCCGCCGCGGCCTCCTTGTTTTTGGACGCCCAGGAGTCGATGGCGTTGACCTCTTCGATGGCAATGCGCAGCACGTCGGCGTTTTTTGTGGCGAAGTCGCGCGAGGTGAAGTAGTAGGCGCGGTTGTTGACCACGCCCGTGGCATCGACCAGCAGGCGCGCATCGAGTTGCTTTTGCGCGGCGGCGAGGAAGGGGTCCCAGATGATCCAGGCATCGATCGCACCGCGTTCAAACGCGGCACGCGCGTCGGCCGGGGCCAGGAAGATGGATTGCACGTCGCCGTACTTCAGACCGTTCTTCTCCAGCAGCTTGACCAGGAAGTACTGCACGTTGGAGCCCTTGTTGTAGGCCACGCGCTTGCCTTTGAGGTCGGCCACGCTGCGGATGGGCGAACCGCTGGGAACGATGACCGCCTCCAGGGCAGGGCGCGGCACGGTGGCACCGGCATAGACCAGCGGGGCGCCTGCCGCCTGGGCAAAGATGGGCGGGGCTTCGCCCACGTCGCCGAAGTCGATGGAGCCGACATTGAGGGCTTCAAGCTGCACGGGGCCCGCGTTGAACTCGGTCCAGGTCACCTTCACGCCCAGCGGGGCCAGGCGCTTTTCGAGCGTGCCACGGCCCTTCAGGATGGAGAGCCAGCCCTTTTGGTGGCCCACGCGCAGCACGCGGCCAGCGCTTTGCGACCAGGCCTGGGGCGTTGCGACCGTTGCCGTAGTGGCAGCAACCGCAGCCAGCAGTTGGCGGCGTTGCAGGGAGAAGCGGTTCAGTTCGTTCATGGTGCGAATTCCAGATTCAAAACAGTTGTGGGATGGGCGACCGGGCTGGGTTGGCAGCAGGCGGCACACCGCCTTGCCCGCGCACCCGGCGCAGCAAAATCAAAAATGAAAATGAAGGTGAAGGAAGGTGGCGCTGGCACTGCGGGCTTGCCGCAGCGCCAGGCCCGCGTCAGACGCTACATCGCACCTGCGAGAACGGCACCGGCGCAAACCGCGTGGCCTGTGCGGGCGACGGGCGCAGGGTTTCGGTCACGAGCACATTCACCGCGTCGTCCAGGCGGGCCGCAATATCGGCCTGCACGTGATAGCTGCCCTCGGGCGTCAGCGTGACCTGGGCATCGGTGGCGTAGATGCCAGGCAGGATGCTTTTGGCGCCCAGCGACTGCAGCACGGGCCGCAGCGCGTAGTCGAGCGCCAGCATGTGGTGCGGGCTGCCGCCCGTGGCCAGGGGCAACACGGTCTTGCCCTTGAGGGCCGTTTGCGGCAGCAGGTCCAGAAACACCTTGAGCACCCCGCTGTAGGCCGCCTTGTAGACCGGGGTGGCCACCACCAGCACGCTGGCATCGGCCACCTGGTCGATGGCATGCACCACCGTGGGGTGGCCAAAGTCGGCCAGCAGCAGCGCCTGGGGCGAGAGGTCGCGGATGTGGATGCGGTCCACCAGCGCACCGCGCACCGAAAGGCGCTGGGCCACGGCATCCAGCAAGGCGGCGGAGCGGGAACGCTCGGAGGGGCTACCGGCGATGAGAAGGGCTGACATGTGATGCGATTCCAGAGGGCGTGGCAATACCAGCGCCACCGTGGATCCGGCTTTGCCGGGCCAGGGGTGGCGCCCCTTGAGGAGAGGCGGCCGCAGGCCGCTTCGGGGTGAACTTATTTCCTGGTGTAGATCTGGTCAAAGCTGGCGTTGTCCGCAAAGTGCTCCTTGGCCGCCTTGTCCCAGCCACCGAACGCGTCGTTGATGGTGAACAGGTTCAGCTTGGGGAACTGCTTGGCGTACTTGGCCTTGGCCTTGTCAGAGACAGCGGGGCGGTAAAAATGTTTGCCCGCAATGTCCTGGCCTTCTTCGGTGTAGAGGTACTGCAGATAGGCCTCGGCCACGGCACGGGTGCCCTTCTTGTCCACGTTCTTGTCCACCACCGACACGGCGGGCTCGGCCAGGATGGAGATCGAGGGCGCGATCACGTCGAACTTGGCGCCGAATTCCTTTTCGAGCAGATAGGCCTCGTTCTCCCACGCCACCAGCACGTCGCCCTGGTTGCGCTGCGCAAACGTGATGGTCGAGCCGCGTGCGCCGGTGTCCAGCACGGGCACGTTGCCATACAGCTTGGCCACAAAGTCCTTGGCCTTGGCGTCCCCGCCGTATTTGCGCTTGGCAAATTCCCATGCCGCCAGGTAGTTCCAGCGCGCGCCGCCCGAGGTCTTGGGGTTGGGCGTGATCACCTTCACATCCGGGCGCACCAGGTCGTCCCAGTCCTTGATGCCCTTGGGATTGCCCTGGCGCACCACCAGCACGATGGTGGAGGTGTAGGGCGAGCTGTTGTGCGGCAGGCGCTTTTGCCAATCCTTGGGGATCCAGCCACCGTTGGTGTGCAGCGCATCGGTGTCGCCCGCCAGCGCCAGCGTGGCTACGTCGGCGTCCAGCCCGTCGATGATGGAGCGGGCCTGCTTGCCCGAGCCGCCGTGGCTTTGCTTGATGGTCACGTCCTGGCCGGTCTTGGCCTTCCAGTGCTTGGCAAACGCCTGGTTGAACTCCACATACAGCTCGCGCGTCGGGTCGTACGACACATTGAGCAGCGTCACAGACTGTGCAAACGACGGCAATGCCATCAGGGCCAAACTGCCCACCAGGGCGGCGGCGAAGGGAAACTTGATAAAGTCGCGGCGAAAGTTCATGGGAGGGCCTCTTTTGTGAATGTGTTGCGGTGCAAATCACCGATGGAACGCATTCTGGAAGGCCCTCTTCAAAACTGGAACTACTGAGATTTCAGTTCTTAATATCCAAATCATCTGAGCGAAGCCTTTTTCGCTCGCCCCCACTACAAGGAATTCCCATGGCACGCACCGTTCAATGCATCAAGCTCGGCAAGGAAGCCGAAGGCCTCGACTTCCCCCCCTACCCCGGCGAACTGGGCAAACGCATCTGGGAAAGCGTGAGCAAGGAAGCCTGGGCTGGCTGGCTCAAGCACCAGACCATGCTGGTCAATGAAAACCGCCTGAACCTGGCCGATGCGCGCGCCCGCCAGTACCTGGCGCGCCAGATGGAAAACCATTTCTTTGGCGGCGGCGCAGACGCCGCGGCGGGCTACGTCCCGCCCAGTGCGTAACGTAGTGAAGCACTGCGAGAAATGGTTTCGCCAAAACCACTTTTTTGGCAGCGGCGCTGACGCTGCGGCGGGATATGTCCCGCTTGGCGCGTGACGCAGCGCAACGCACCCTGGAGCGGTTCGCGGTAAAAACCGCCTTCCCTTTCCAACAGGCCGGCGCCACGCCGGCCTTTTGCCGTTCTCATGACTGAACCCATCGATTGGCTGCCGGACGGCACCCCCTACAGCCCCCGCTTCGGCGACCGCTACCACAGTGAAAACGGCGGCCTCACCCAGGCCCGCCGGGTGTTTCTGCACGGCTGTGGCCTGCCCGAAGCCTGGGCGGGGCAGCCGCAATGGCGCATTCTGGAGACAGGGTTTGGCTTTGGCCTGAACTTCTTGGTGACCTGGGCCGCTTGGCGGGCCGACCCGCAGCGTCCCACGCTGCTGCATTTCGTATCGACCGAAGCCTGGCCCGTGAGTGCAGGCGACCTGCTGCGCGCCACCTCGGTCCACCCCGAACTGGCGCCGCTGGCTGAGGCATTGCACCGCCAGTGGTGGGGCCTGCTGCCGGGCGTGCACCGCCTGCGTTTTGACGAGGGCCGGGTGCTGCTCACCCTGTATGTGGGCGACACCCAGGCCATGCTGCGCCAGCAGAACCTGACGGTGGACTCCATCTACCTCGACGGCTTCAGCCCCCAGCGCAACCCCGAAATCTGGGACCTGCACACTCTGAAGGCAGTGGCGCGCTGTTGCCATCGCGGTACACAGCTCGCCACCTGGACCATCGCACGCGCTGTGCGCGATGGCTTGGCGCAATGTGGCTTTGAAGTGACCCGTGTGCCCGGTGTGCCGCCCAAGCGCGACAACCTGCACGCCACCTACAACCCGCGCTGGGAGCCGCGCACCACGCGCCAAGCGGGGGCGACACCCGTCCCATCCCCACCCGGCCCCTGCATCGTGATCGGCGGGGGCATTGCAGGCGCCGCCGCCGCCGCCAGCCTGGCCCGGCGCGGCTGGCAGGTCACAGTGCTGGACCAGGCCCCCGAGCCCGCCGCAGGCGCATCGGCCCTGCCTGCCGGGGTGTTTGCGCCCCATGTGTCGCCCGACGACAGCGTGCTCTCGCGCCTGTCGCGCAGCGGTATCCGCACCACGCTGGAGCAGGCCCGCTGGCTGCTGAGCGAGGGCATGGACTGGGCCCATTGCGGGGTGCTGGAGCATCGCACCGACGGCACGCCCGGCCTGTCGCCCGATTGGGACCAAGGGCCAGGCGCCGCCTGGAGCGAGCCTGCGTCCCCCGCCGCCCTGGCTGCCGCTCAGCTACCGCCCGATGCCACGGCCTGCTGGCACCACCAGGCAGGCTGGGTGCGCCCTGCCCGCCTGGCCACGGCCTTGCTGGCGCAGCCCGGCATACGCTGGCAAGGGAGGTGCCAGGTGGCACAGCTACGACGCGCAGTGCCCCCCGCCGCCGATGACCACCCGGCCACCACGGTCTGGCAGGCGCTGGATGCCCAGGGCCAGGTGCTGGCCGAGGCACCCACAGTGGTCATTGCGGCGGGCGCTGGCAGCCTGGAGCTGCTCAACCACCGCTGGCCTTTGCAGCCGGTTCGGGGGCAGGTGTCGTGGGGGGACCATGCAGACCCTGCGGCGCCGCTGCTGCCGTTTCCGGCCAACGGCAACGGCAACCTGGTGCCCCGCTTTCCGCTCGGCGGCGATGCGGGTGGCCGCCAGGGCTGGGGTTGGGTAATGGGCTCCACGTTTGAGCGGGATGTGCAGGCCCTGCCGCCCAGCGCCGCCGACGTTCAGGCAGCCCATGCCACCAACTGGGGCAAGTTGCAGGCACTGCTGCCCGCAATAGCACCGCAATTGGCGCCCGCGTTCCACCAAGGGTCGCTCGCCCCCCCCACCGCAGCGTCAGAACCCGAAGGAGGCCCAGAAGCGCCGCCTGCCCTGAAAACCTGGGCCGCCGTGCGCTGCACCGCACCGGATCGCCTGCCCATCGTCGGCCCTGTGGACGCCACGGACCTTGCAGGCCTGTGGGTCAACACCGCCATGGGTGCGCGGGGGCTGACGCTGGCATTGCTGTGCGGCGAGCTGCTGGCAGCCCGCCTGCAAGGCGAACCCCTGCCGCTGGACGCCAAACTGGCCAGGGCGCTGGGTACCGAGCGTCTGTAAACGCCGAAAACGCGTAAAAAACCCGCGCCCACACTTGCTTATAAGCAAATTGACATATCAGCAGAGCGAAACAATAGTTTGCTTCCATAAGCCTCTCCCCTACATTCGCAGCCATGCATGAATTGGCGTTTGTTTTTGCGGGCTTTGCGGTCGGGCTGATTGTGGGCCTGACCGGCGTGGGCGGTGGCTCGCTGATGACGCCGATCCTGATTTTCTTCTTTGGCATCAAGCCCCACATGGCCGTGGGCACCGACCTGCTGTTCGCGGCCTTCACCAAGATGGGCGGCACCGTCAGCCTGGCCCGCCAGCGCCTGGTGCCCTGGAAAGTGGTGGGCCAGCTTTGCGCAGGCAGCATTCCGGCCGCGTTGCTGGCGCTGTGGGCGCTCAAGGTGATGGGCCCGGCCAGCAGCACCGCGCAGCGTGTGATGACCACCACCCTGGGTTTTGCCCTGCTGCTGACGGCAGCGGCCACGCTCTATAAGGTGGTGGCGTTTTCTGCCCAGCGCCAGGCGGCCGAAGCCGCAGCCCGCAAGAGCCACACGGGCGACCCCACACGCCCTCGCCACTGGAGCCTGCCTGTGCTGATGGGTGCCGTCATCGGTACGCTGGTCACCTTTACCTCGGTGGGCGCGGGCGCCATTGGCGTCACGGTGTTGCTGCTGGTCTACCCCATGCTGCCCCTGCCGCGCATCATTGGTGCCGACATTGCGTATGCCGTGCCCCTGACCTTGGTGGCGGGCCTCGGCCACGCCTCGCTGGGCTCGGTGGACTGGCCTTTGCTTGCACAATTGCTGGCTGGCTCACTGCCGGGCATCTGGCTGGGTTCGCGCCTAGTGACCCGCACGCCTGAGCGCCTGATTCGCTCCATCCTCTCGCTGTTGCTCGCCTGGGCGGGCTTCAAACTGATCTTGATTTGAGTTGCACGCACTGACCTGCACTGACCACGATGTACCAATACACAGAATTCGACCGACAATTTGTGCAACAGCGGGCACGGCAATTCCGTGACCAGCTCACGCGCTGGCAGACCGGCAAGCTGCCCGAAGACAACTTCCGCCCACTGCGCCTGCAAAACGGCTGGTATGTGCAGCGCTACGCCCCCATGCTGCGCGTGGCTGTGCCTTACGGCGAAATCGCCAGCCGCCAGCTGCGCGTGCTGGCCCAGATCGCCCGCGAATACGACGAACCCGAAGCGGCCGTCTTCAAGGCCGCCATGGAAGGCCAGGGCAAGCTGGGCACCACCTTCCTGCCCAAGAACTGCGCCCACTTCACCACCCGCACCAATGTGCAGTTCAACTGGATTCCGCTGTCCAAAAGTGCGGATGTGATGGACCTGCTGGCCACTGTGGACATGCACGGCATCCAGACCAGCGGCAACTGCATCCGCAACACCACCACCGATGCCCTGGCCGGCATTGCCGTGGACGAGATCGTGGACCCACGCCCCTATGCGGAAATCATCCGCCAGTGGACCACGCTGCACCCCGAATTCGCTTTTTTACCGCGCAAGTTCAAGATCGCCATCAGCGGTGCCAAGGACGACCGCGCCGCAACGGGCTGGCACGACGTGGGCCTGCACCTGCTCAAGAACGACGCTGGTGAGATCGGCTTCAAGGTGTTTGTGGGCGGGGGCATGGGGCGCACGCCGGTGATTGGCACCGTGATCCGCGAGTTCCTGCCCTGGAACCAGATCATGAATTACATCGAGGCCATCGTGCGCGTGTACAACGAGCACGGCCGCCGCGACAACAAGTACAAGGCCCGCATCAAGATTTTGGTCAAGGCCGAAGGCCAGCAGTACATCGACGATGTGGAAGAAGAGTACCGCCAGATCGTCGAGATCGACGGTGGCCCCCACACCATTCCGCAGGCTGAGTTTGACCGCGTGGCGGCCTGCTTTGTGACGCCGAAGCTGGCCAACATTGCCGATGTGCCCCCCGCAGCACTGCAGGCATCGCTGGACGCCCTGGCGGCAGAGCACGTGATGTTCGGCCGCTGGCTGCAGCGCAATGTGCACCCGCACCAAAACCCGCAACTGCGCGCCGTCACACTGTCGTTCAAGCGCCCCGGCCAGTCGCCGGGTGATGCCACCAGCGAACAACTGATCGCCCTGGCTGACCTGGTGGACAAATATTCCGCCGGAGAAGCCCGCGTGACGCACGACCAGAACGTGTTGCTGCCCTGGGTGCATGCCAGCCGCCTGTTTGCGCTGTGGCAAGAAGCCAAGGCCCTGGGCCTGGCCAGCGCCAACGTGCAACTGCTCACCGACATGATCGCCTGCCCCGGCGGCGACTTCTGCGCGCTGGCCAATGCCCGCTCGCTGCCCATTGCCGAGGCCATCACCCAGCGCTACCAGGATCTGGACGAGCTGGACGACATCGGCGAGATCGACCTGCACATCAGCGGCTGCATCAACAGCTGCGGCCACCACCACAGCGGCCACATCGGCATCCTGGGTGTGGATAAAGACGGCAAGGAGTGGTACCAGGTCACGCTGGGCGGCTCCGACGGTTCCGACCTGTCGGGCGCTGCTGTGGCAGGCAAGGTGATCGGCCCCTCGTTCTCGGCGGCCGAAGTGCCTGACGTGATCGAGGCCGTGCTCAGCACCTACCGCGACCTGCGCGAAAGCGGCGAGACCTTCCAGAACACCGTGCGCCGCACGGGCCTGGACCCGTTCAAAGAAGCCGCCAAGCTGGCCCGCCACAAAGACGACACCCTGGTCACCGCTTGAACAAGCCCGCCAGCAAAAGCACCGCTACGAGTCTCCTCACGATGATGAACCTGAAACTTCTCGCATCCCACGAACACCAGCCCCCGGCGGAAGGCGACGCCCGCGTGGTAGCGTTGGCCAACGATGCCGACGCCACAGCCCTGCCGCTGGAAGGCGTGGAACGCGTGGACCTGCACTTCCCCAACTTCACCGATGGCCGTGCGTTCAGCCAGGCCTTTTTGCTGCGCCGCCGCCGTGGCTTTGCTGGCGAAATCCGCGCCACGGGTGATGTGCTGATCGACCAACTCGTGCAAATGCAGCGCACGGGCTTTAGCAGCGCGGTGCTGGCCGAGGGGGTGGATGCCGCCGATGCCCAGCGCCAGTTTGAACTGTTCCCAGGCTTCTACCAGGGCGACGCCGTCAATCCCCAGCCGCTGTTTGCCCACCGCGCCGCCGCCTGAGAACCCAACCCACAAGCCCTGCACCATGAGCCAAATCGATCTCGCACGCATCAACGCCGACCTCGGCCGCAACGCACCAGACCTGGTGGCCTGGGCGCTGGGGCTGGGCCAGCCCGCCATCGTCACCACCAACTTCCGCCCCTTTGAGGCAGTGATCCTGCACATGGTCACGCAAGTCAACCCTGACGTGCCCGTGGTGTGGATGGACAACGGTTACAACACCGAAGCCACCTACCGCTTTGCCGACGAGGTGACAAAGCAACTGGGCCTGAATCTGCAGATCTACCTGCCACGCCGCTCACGCGCGCACCGTGAAGCCGTGGAAGGCGCCACCCCCGCGCTGGACGACCCACGCCACGCAGCCTTTACCGAAGAAGTGAAGCTGGAGCCCTTTGCCCGCGCCCTGCGCGAAACGGCCCCCAAGGTGTGGTTTACCGCACTGCGCGCCACCGACACCGCCGTGCGTGCACAGATGGACCCGGTCAGCATCAACCCCGACGGCCTGATCAAGGTCGCGCCGCTGCTGCACTGGTCGTCCAAGGAGCTGCACGAATACTGCGTGAAGCACGGCCTGCCCAACAACTTCGACTATGTGGACCCCACCAAGGGCGAAGACAACCGCGAGTGTGGCCTGCACCTGGCCCACTGACCCCAGGCCCGACCATGAACGCCCGCACAGACTCAGCGCTGCTTGAGAAAACCAACAACATGAGCTACCACCTCAACAACTCCCACCTGGACGCGCTGGAAGAAGAAACCATCTTCATCTTGCGCGAAGTCGCCGCCGCCTTCGAGCGCCCCACCCTGCTGTTCTCGGGCGGCAAGGATTCGCTGGTCATGCTCAAGTGCGCCGAAAAAGCCTTTGGCGCGGGCCGCATCCCCTACCCGCTGCTGATGATCGACACGGGCCACAACTTCCCTGAAGTGACGGACTTCCGCGACTTCCGCGCCAAGGAGCTGGGCGCCGACCTCATCGTGCGCAGCGTGGAAGACTCGATGGCGCGCGGCACCGTGCGCCTGGCCCACCCGGGCGAGTCGCGCAACGTGCACCAGTCGGTCACGCTGCTCGAAGCGATTGAAGAGTTCCGCTTTGACGCGCTGATCGGCGGCGCCCGCCGCGACGAAGAAAAGGCCCGCGCCAAAGAGCGCATCTTTTCGCACCGCGACAGCTTTGGCCAATGGCAGCCCAAGGCACAGCGCCCCGAGCTGTGGACACTGTTCAACACCCGCCTGCAGCCAAACGAGCACTTCCGCGTGTTCCCCATCAGCAACTGGACCGAGCTGGACGTGTGGCAGTACATCGACCGCGAAAACATCGCTCTGCCCAGCATCTACTACACCCACAAGCGCCAGGTGGTGGACCGTAAGGGTCTGCTGATGCCCGTGACCGAACTGACACCGCCGCGCGACGGCGACGTGGTGGAGACGCGCGACGTGCGCTTTCGCACCGTGGGCGACATCACCTGCACCGCGCCGGTGGAAAGCACAGCAGCCACCGCGGCCGAGATCGTCATTGAGACCCTGGCAGCCGACGTGAGCGAACGCGGTGCCACCCGCATGGACGACAAGACCAGCGACGCCTCGATGGAAAAGCGCAAGAAGGACGGGTATTTCTGATGACCACTATGAATTCGATAGCTACTAGCGCTTATACATCAAGCGCTGGCGGCCAAAATGACCATATTTCTGCCTTGAAGTTCATCACCTGCGGGTCCGTCGATGACGGCAAGAGCACGCTGATCGGCCGCCTCCTGGTGGACAGCAAAGCCGTGCTGCAGGACCACTTGGCCGGGGTGCAGCGCCAGGGTGAGACCGACCTGGCCCTGCTGACCGACGGCCTCTCCGCCGAGCGCGAGCAAGGCATCACCATCGACGTGGCCTACCGCTACTTCGCCACGGAAGAGCGTAAGTTCATCATTGGCGACGCGCCCGGCCATGAGCAGTACACCCGCAACATGGTCACGGCCGCCAGCAGCGCCGACGCCGCCGTGGTGCTGGTCGATGCCACCAAGCTCGACTGGAAGAACCCCGGCCTGGCCCTGCTGCCCCAAACCCGCCGCCACAGCCTGCTGGCCCACCTGCTGCGCGTGCACTCGCTGGTGTTTGCCGTGAACAAGCTCGACGCGGTGGAAGACCCCGCTCTGGCGTGGCAGCACATCCAGGGCGCGTTGCAGTCCTTTGCCCAGGCGGCAGGCATCACCGTGCGCGCCATGGTGCCGGTGTCGGCCCTCAAGGGCTGGAACGTGGTGGACGCCCATGCGGGCTGGTGCGGCTATGACGGCCCCACGCTGCTGCAGGTGCTGGAAGCACTGCCCAACACCCCCGCAGACACAGCGCTGGCACCGGCCTTCCCGGTGCAGTGGGTCGAGAAGTTCTCGTCGTCCTCCGACACCTCGCAAGGCCGCCGTGTGTTCTGGGGCCGCGTGGCTGCGGGCAGTTTTGCGCCCGGCACCGCTGTACAGATCTTCCCCAGCGGCCAGCTGGCCACCGTGGCGCAAGTGCTGGACCATGCGCGTCGCCCCAAGGACGTGCCCGCAGGTACCAGCGCCGGCATCATCCTGGACCGCGAGGTGGATGTCTCGCGGGGCGACTGGATTCTGGCGGCGCCTGCCGTCGCCACCCCCGCCGAAGACGACTTCGACACGCCCGCCAGCGTGCCTGCATGGCCCGCCAGCCGCGAGCTGCGCACCACGGTGGCCTGGATGGACGACGAGCCCCTGGTCGCAGGCCGCGTGTACTGGGCGCTGCACGGCCACCGCTGGGTCAAGGCCAAGGTCAAGGCCGTGGTGCACAAGCTCAACATCAACACGCTGGCCGAAGAGGCCGCCACCCAGCTCGACCCCAATGCCATCGGCCATGTCGACCTGCTGCTGCAAGAGGCGATTCCGGCCGCCCCCTTTGGCAAAGCCCGGGTGCTCGGATCGCTGATCCTGGTGGACACCGCGAGCCACAAAACGGCCGGTGCCGTGCTGGTGAACTGATCTAGATCAGCGCCCGTAACCCCAGTCACCCCATCGGGGTGAGGGACCCTGTAACCAAAGGTCGGTAAAAGCTTCTAAAATTGAGGGTTTTCACCGACCCACACAACTCCTGTCATGACCCACGTCGTCTCCGAAAACTGCATCAAGTGCAAGTACACCGATTGTGTGGACGTGTGCCCCGTGGACTGCTTCCGCGAAGGCCCGAACATGCTCGTCATCGATCCCGATGAGTGCATCGATTGCGCCGTCTGCATCCCCGAGTGCCCGGCCAACGCCATCTTTGCGGAAGAAGACCTGCCCGCAGACCAGATCGCCTTCATCAAGCTCAACGCCGACCTGGCCTTTGCCGACGGCTGGAAGAGCATCACCAAGCGCAAGCCCGCGCTGCCAGACGCCGACGAGTGGAATGGCAAACCGGGCAAGGTCAACGAACTGGTCAAGTAAAACGCCCCGCGCCCCGTTGGTGACCGAGACTTTGCAAGTGCCCGCAGTCGTAGAGACCGACGCCGTTGTCCTCGGCGCGGGTCCTGTGGGCCTGTTCCAGGTCTTCCAGCTGGGCCTGCAAGGCATCACCGCCCATGTCATCGACGCCCTGCCCCATGCGGGCGGCCAGTGCGTCGAGCTGTACGGCGACAAACCCATCTACGACATCCCCGGCATCCCCGTGTGCACGGGGCGCGAGCTGGCTGGCCTGCTGCTTAAGCAGATCGCGCCGTTCAAGACCCAGTGGCACCTGAACACGCTGGTGTCGGCGCTCACCGCGCAGGCCGATGGGCGCCTGCTGGTCCAAACCTCCCAGGGCGCACAACTGCTGGCCCGGACGGTGTTCATTGCTGCCGGTGTGGGCGCCTTTGTGCCACGCACGCTCAAGGTGGACGGCATCGAGCGCTTTGTGGGCACCCAGGTCCACTACCAGAACCTGCCCGCCAGCGTGGGTGTGGCTGGGCGCCATGTGGTCGTGCACGGCGGCGACGAGCCCGCCGTGGCCCGCGCCTTGGAACTGGCCGAGCAAGGCCAGGCCGCCCGCGTCAGCCTGCTGCACCGCCGCGACGTGTTCCAGGCGCCCGACGCCCTGCTGCAGCGTCTGCAGCAACTGCGCGACACAGGCCGCATCCATGTCGAGGCCGCGCAGATCACCGGCATCGACACCACAGGTGATCGGCTGACGGCCTTGCAGGTCGTGGACGCCGATGGCAGCACTCGCGCCCTGGCAATCGACCTGCTGGTGGCCGTGCTCGGCATCTCGCCCCGCCTCGGCCCCATCGCCGACTGGGGCCTGGCCATGGACCGCAAACAGCTGGTGGTGGACACCGAGGCCTTCCGCACCAGCGTGCCCGGAATCTACGCCGTGGGCGACATCAACACCTACCCCGGCAAACGCAAGCTCATCCTGTGCGGCTTCCACGAAGCCACGCTAGCCGCCTTTGGCGCCGCCGAGGCGCTCAAGGGCGACAAGGTGGCGCTGCAGTACACCACCACGAGCCCAAGGCTGCACCAGCTGCTGGGTGTGGCTCCGGCGTCTGTGCCTTCCGCCAGCACGTAGTCCAGGCGAGTCGGGGCACCGTCGTTTCGTGCCCAAACGACGCGCCCACAAATAAGCACAAAATGTCAAAAAGGCGCACAAGCGCCCGGCACGATGGCGTCTCCATTCACCGCCCATCAGGAGCACACCATGAGCCAACAACCCCTTCAATCCATCTGGGACACCTACACCGCGTCGTGGAAAACCGACTCGGCTGCAGACAGGGAAGCCCTGTTTTCCCAGTCCCTCGACCCCGCCTGCACCTACAACGACCCGCTGGCCACCGCCCAGGGCTGGGACCAATTGACGGCCTACATGGACAACTTTCACAGCCAGGTCCCCGGCGGGCATTTTGTGACCCACTATTTCGCCAGCCACGACCAGCAGAGCATCGCCAAATGGAACATGGTGGATGGCAGCGGACAGGTGATCGGGGAAGGCGTGAGCTACGGCCGGTACAACGACCAGAATCGCCTGGTGGCCATGACCGGTTTCTTTGAAACCCCTTGAACGGACGCCACCGTGCTTTATCTCCGGCAAATCCAGGAGGGCATCGATTTTATCGAGGCCCATCTCGAATCCGATATCCAGCTTTCCGAGGTGGCGCGGGCTGCCGGGATGAGCCAGTGGCACTTCCAGCGGATGTTCAAGGCGCTGACCAACGAAACCCTCAAGACCTACATCCGCTCGCGCCGGTTCTCGCGGGCGCTGGAGCAGTTGACCAACACGCGGCTGAGCGTGCTCGATATTGCGCTGGCGTCCGGGTACGAGACGCAGGAGAGTTTCACGCGCGCGTTCCGCGATTGCTTTCGGATCACGCCGTCGCAGTACCGCAAGATGGGCAACCGCTCGCTGTTCGTGCGCAAGATCCGGTTCGACGAAAGCTACCTCGCGCACATTCACCACAACATCTCCCTGGAACCCGACATAAAGGAGCAGCCCGCCATGCAGTTGGTGGGGCTGCCCACCGACTACTACGGCATCGATTCCGAAAAGAACAACCTGGGCCAGAAACTGCCGCCCCTGTGGGCGAAGTTTCTGCCCCGGTTGGGCGAGATTGCGAACACCGTGCCCGGGGTCTGCTATGGCGTCGTAGCCCCAGCGGGGCCCCACACCGAAGAACTGCGCTACCTGGCCTGCATCGAAGTGAGTGGCCCCGGTGCGCTGCCACCGGGCATGGTGGCCATGGAAATCCCCGCGTCCACCTATGCACGCTTCACCCACAGAGGTCCTGCCCAGAACGTCGATGCGACGGTGAACTACATCTACTCCAGTTGGCTGCTGTCGGCCAGCCAGTCGCACAGCCTGGGACCGGATCTGGAAATCTACGGCTCGCAATACCACCCGACGTCCGCTGACTCCGTGATGCACTACGCCATCCCCATCATCCACGCCGGGCGCTAACCCACCCTCTACAATGGCAACCGCGCTTCTTCGGGGGCGCCATCGCTAGGGGTGTCGAGACCGGCCTGCCGGAACCGACTGAGAGAGTCCCTTTGAACCTGATTGAGATCATCCTCGCGCAGGGAAGCACGTCCGCTTTGGCCCAGCCCTGAATGAATAGACTTTGGGGCGCACTGGCGGGCCGCCCCTGCTCTGTACTGCCACGGAGCCATCCATGTCCTCATCGCCCGCCGCGCCCTCCCACAACGAAGCGCTGGCCCCCGTCTCCCCCGACCGCCGCGTCTTCCAGTGGCATGACCACGCCTCGCTCTGGTTCAGCCTGGGCGTGGGCCTGCTGGTCATGCAGGTGGGGGCGTACCTGATGCCCGCGCTGGGCACCAAGGAGGCACTGATTGCCATCGTCGCCGGTTCCATCGTGGGCGCGGGCCTGCTGGGCTGGGTGGCCAAGCTGGGCTGCGACAGCGGCCTGGCCAGCGCCGGGCTGATGCACGCCGTGTATGGCCGCACGTTTGCCAGCCTGCCCATCATCCTGAACATCGTGCAGCTGGTGGGCTGGGGCACGTTCGAGCTGGTGGTGATGCGCGATGCCACCGTGGCCATTGGTCAGCAGTCGGGCAGCATGGCCGGTGCGCACTGGCCGGTGCTGGCCACGCTGCTGTGGGGCGGCGTGGTGATGCTGCTCATCAGCGGATCGATGGTGCAGCTGGTGCGCAAGGTGATTGCGCGCGTGGCGCTGCCGCTCGTGGTGTTGTCGCTGCTATGGCTGTCGTGGCAGTTTTTGTCGCTGGCGCAGGCCCAGGGGTTTGATGCGCTGTGGAACCGCCAGGGCGCGGGCGGCATGGGCGTGTTCCCTGCGCTGGATCTGGTGATCGCCATGCCCATTTCGTGGCTGCCACTGGTGGCCGACTATGCGCGCCACGGCAAGAACGGTGGCTCTGCATTGCGTGGCACCTGGCTGGGTTACGCGCTGGCCAACATGTGGTGCTACTCGCTGGGTGTGCTGGTGGCGCTGACCTTGCCCAGCAAGGATCTGGTGCAGGCGCTGCTGCTGGCCCAGGGCGGGCTGATTGCGCTGTCACTGATCCTGATTGACGAGGTGGATAACGCCTATGGCGACACCTATTCGGGTGCGGTGTCGGCCCACAGCCTACTGCCGCGCTGGGGCGTGCGCAAGTGGGGCCTCGCCATGGCTGCGGTATGCACTGGCCTTGCGCTGGTCTTGCCCATGCACAGCCTGGAGCCCTTCCTGCTGCTGCTCAGCTCGGTGTTTGTGCCGCTGTTTGGCGTGATCCTGGGGCGGCTGGCGTTTGGCACCGATGCACCTGCACTGCTGGCAGCGGCGCGCAAGGTGAATGCGGCGCCCGTGGCGATCTGGCTGGTGGGGATTGCCGTCTACCACCTAGCTCCCAAGGTGCTGCCGGGTGCGGGCTCGGCGCTGCCGGCATTGGCGTTCAGCTTTTTGCTGGCCTGGGCCACACGGCCACGGGGCCGTTGAATAGCTATCGAATTGTGAGCTACTAGCGCTTACCAGATAAGCGCCAGCGGCCAAAAACATTTAAATTTCTACAGCACCAACTGCGCCACAGGCGCATAGCCGTGGTTGAGCGGGCCGTGGCCGCGGCCGGTGGTCACATCAGCCCCTGCGGCGATGGCGCCCAGAATGTAGGCACGCGCGCGCTCCACCGCCTGCTGTAAGGGCAGGCCCTGCGCCAGGTGTGCCGCAATGGCCGACGACAGGGTGCAGCCGGTGCCGTGCCCGTTGGGCGTGGCAATGCGTGCAGACTCCAGCCGCTGCCGCACACCGCTGCGGGTGGCCAGAACGTCCACCACCCAGTCTCCAGGCAGGTGGCCGCCCTTGAGCAGCGCCGCACGTGCACCCAGAGCGCACAGTGCCTGCGCGGCTTCGTCCAGCGTTTCCACGCCCTTGATGCTGCGCCCCAGCAGCCAGCCGGCCTCGTCCAGGTTGGGGGTGATCACCTCGGCCAGCGGAAACAGCTCCTGCACCAGCACGCTCACGGTTTCTGAAGCGATGAGCCGGTCGCCACTGGTGGCCACCATCACGGGGTCGAGCACCACGTGCGGCAGCTGGTAGGTGCGGATGGCATCGGCCACCACACGCACCACCTCGGGCGAATGCAGCATGCCGATCTTGACCGCATCCACACCAATGTCCTGCACCACGGCGTCGATCTGGGCCTTGAGCATCTCGGGCGGAATGCCGTGGATGCCCGTCACGCCGCAGGTGTTCTGCGCCGTGATGGCCGTGATCGCTGTCATGCCGTAGCAGCCCAGGGCGCTGAAGGTCTTGAGGTCGGCCTGGATGCCCGCCCCGCCGCCGCTGTCAGAACCGGCAATGGAAAGCACGCGCACATAGCGGCGCGCTGCGGAGGTCGGTGGGGTCAATGAAGTCATGGCAAAAATTATGGCCTATGCGTTAGCGCAAAAAGAGCGGCCAAGGGTTGTGCTGTAATTGATTTTTTCCGGACGAAACAGGGGTGTCCCGCCGTTCAGAACCTGAACAGGTTCTTAGAACCTGTTCAAGATTTTTTCAGGGTCGCACAAGCGCCTTGCCGGGATGGGATGCAAGGCGCGGTGCGCAGTGGATAGCCCGGCTATCCACAAGCGCCGCAACGCCGCAGACAGCCCGGCAAGGCACTTGCCCGAAGGGTTGGAGTGAAATCGGGCGATTGGACGCCTCGGCTGCTTGCATGGGCATGGGCCCATGCGGCGCATCCGAGGCATCCACTCATCCCGATTGCACTCCAATGCGATCCCCGAAAAGATTTTGAACAGGTTCTTGGGTGTGCGACTGAGAAATACCCTGGGGCTCGCACGCAGCGCTGCATGGCACTGCCTGCAACGTGGCCCCGCTACCCGATCCAGGTCATGCTGGCGTGGGGAGTTTCCAAGAGCGGCGCTGCCCCCGTTTTGTCCATGGTTGCCAGCCAACACGGACACACCGACGGACCTATGCCACTTCAACCCTCTTCTTTTGCGATTCTGGGCGCGGGCCTCATGGGCCGCCTGCTTGCGGTGGAGCTGGCCCGCCAGGGTCACCGTGTGGACATCTACGACGCGGGCAGCCCGGCCGCCGAACATTCGGCCGCGACCGTGGCCGCGGCCATGCTGGCGCCGCTGGCCGAATCGGCCATCACCGAGCCCGGCGTGGTGCGCATGGGCCACCACGCCCTCACCCGCTGGCCGCAGCTGCTGGCGGCGCTGGCCGAGCCCGTGTTCTTCCAGCAGGCCGGCACGCTCATCGTGTGGCACCGGCAGGACACGGCCGAAGCCCAGCGGCTCACGCGCCAGCTGGAGGCCAACCAGCACCAGGTGCCAGAGCTGCCCGCCCTGCAAAAGCTGGACGGCGCCGCGCTGGCCCAGGCGGAACCCACCCTCGCGCAGCGTTTTGCGCAGGGCCTGTACCTGCCCGGCGAAGGCCAGCTCGACAACCGGCAGCTGCTGGCCGCCCTGGTGGTGGAAATGCAGCGGCTGTCGGTGCGCACGCACTGGCACAGCCCCCAGTCGCCCGAAACCTTCACCCCCGGCGCCCCTGGCCAACCCGACTGGGTGCTGGACTGCCGTGGCCTGGGCGCCAAGGGCCAGTGGAGTGCACTGCGCGGCGTGCGCGGCGAGGTGGTTCGCATCCACGCGCCGGATGTCACGCTGCAGCGCCCAACACGGCTGGTGCACCCGCGCTACCCCATCTACATTGCGCCCAAGGAAGACCATCTGTTCGTCATCGGCGCCACCGAAATCGAATCGGACGACCTCTCGCCCGCCAGCGTGCGCTCCACACTGGAGCTGCTCTCCGCCGCCTACGCCGTGCACCCCGGCTTTGCAGAGGGCCGCATCCTGGAATTGGCCACGCAGTGCCGCCCCACGCTGCCCGACAACCTGCCCGCCATCCGCCAGCCGCGCAAGGGCGTGCTGGAAATCAACGGCCTGTACCGCCACGGCTTCATGATCGCACCCGCGATGCTGGATGTGACGCTGGAAGTGCTGAACGCAGGACAATCGCAGCTTTCGCAACGATTTGACCTCGCGCTGGACTTGGAGCACGCCCCCCTGCCCCCACCCAGCGCGGCCGCCGCTCTCGCATGAACATTTCCATCAACCAGATCCCGCACGAACTGCCCGAGGGCGCTACCGTGGCCGACGCCGTGGCCGCCATCGCGGCCCGCCCGCCTTTTGCCGTGGCCGTGAACACCACCTTTGTGCCCAACACCCGCTACGCCGCTCAGGCCCTGCAGCCCGGCGACCGTGTGGAAATCATCTCGCCCGTGACGGGGGGCTGATCCGCCGCCTGAAAATTGAAACCAAATTGGCACCTAGCGCATGATAAATAAGCGCTAGCAGCTATCAAAAGCATAGTAAACACCATGACCACTTCAACGCCCCAAGACCCCCTGGTGCTCTACGGCCAGCAGTTCGCCAGCCGCCTGCTGCTGGGCACCTCGCGCTACCCATCCCCCGCAGTGCTCGAAGCCGCCGTGCTGCGCGCCAAGCCTGCCATGGTCACCGCATCGCTGCGCCGCCAGGGCAGCAACCCGGCCGAAAGCGGCAGCAGCTTCTGGGAGCTGCTGCGCAAGCTCAACGTGCCTGTGCTGCCCAACACGGCAGGCTGCCACAGCGCGCAAGAGGCCATCACCACGGCACAGATGGCGCGCGAGGTGTTCAGCACCCCCTGGATCAAACTGGAGCTGATTGGCGACGACTACACGCTGCAGCCCGACACCCTGAACCTGGTGGGCGTGGCCGAACATCTCATCAAGGAAGGCTTTCATGTGCTGCCCTACTGCACGGAAGACCTGGTGCTGTGTCAGCGCCTCGTGGATGTTGGCTGTCAGGCCGTGATGCCCTGGGCGGCGCCCATCGGCACCGGGCGCGGCCCCGTGAACCCCTATGCACTGCAGATGCTGCGCGAGCGCCTCAACGTGCCCATGCTGGTGGATGCGGGCCTGGGCCTGCCGTCGCATGCCTGCCAGGTGATGGAATGGGGCTATGACGGCGTGCTCCTGAACACCGCCGTGGCCCTGGCGCAAGACCCCGTGGCCATGGCCGGCGCCTTCGCCGACGCAGTGAATGCCGGGCGCGCCGCGCGCCAGGCAGGTGCCATGGCAGCGCAGGATGCGGCCCAGCCCAGTACGCCCGTGCTCGGCACCCCCTTCTGGCACCATGAACAACATGCGTGACGACACCAGCGCCATGGTGCAGGCCATTCTTGCGCACCACGCCGCCACCTTCGCGGGCTTTGGCGCCGAGCCCGCCCCGAAACCCACGCGGCAGGAAGCCGCCTACCTGGCAGCCCTGCAGGCCTGCAGCACGCTGGGCTTTATTGCCCACGACGCGGAGTGCCTGGCCCAGGCCTGGCTGGCACAGAGTCTGCGCACCGGCACCTTCCAGCCTGAGCAATGGCCCGACGCGCCAGAGGATTTTGGCCTGCAACCCGTGCCACATGCCCAAGCGTTCGCCCCATGCCCTGAGCACCTGGGCCTGTACGCCGTGTTGCCCGACGCCGACTGGGTAGGCCGCATGGCGCGTGCGGGCGTGCCCACCGTGCAGCTTCGCTTCAAGTCGGACAACGCTGCCGCCATTGAACGGGAAGTGCACGCCGCCGTACGGGCCGTGCAGGGCACGGGTGCGCTGCTGTTCATCAACGACCATTGGCGCACGGCCATCCAGGCGGGTGCCTATGGCATTCACCTCGGCCAGGAAGATCTGGATGCCCTGGCCCCCGACGAACTCCAAGCACTGCGCGCTTCAGGCCTGCGCCTGGGTGTCAGCACCCATGGCTACGCAGAAATGGTGCGTGCAGATGCAGTAGGCCCCAGCTACATCGCCATGGGCGCCGTATTCCCGACCACCCTCAAGAAGATGGCCACGGCCCCGCAGGGTGTGGGCCGGTTGGGTGTGTATGCGCGCCTGCTGCGCCACTACCCCCAGGTGGCCATTGGCGGCATCGGCGCCGAGCAGTTTGCGCCGGTGCAGGCCACAGGCGTGGGGTCGATTGCGGTGGTGCGGGCCCTTGTCAATGCCCCAGACCCTGAAGCCACCGCCACGCACTTGATGCGCCTGATGGAACAAAACAGCCAGCGCGCGAGCCGCTGAAGGGACGATCCATTGGCCTATCGGCCTGTCTGCCTATCGGCCTATTTGCGGTCGCCTTTCTTCTGCTCCAGTTCCAGCCGCAGTTCGACCAGGTCGTTGTCCATGCCAAAACCGACGGCCTGACCCGCGGCCGGGGGCGCGGTCACCGGCACGGCCGGCAGATCGCTGAGTGTGAGATGGGGCGGCTCTGACAGATCAAGGTCGAGGTCCAGATCCAGCGGCGCACCGCGCGTGTCGCCATCCAGTGCGGAGGGCGCTGCGACACCCGATGCCTGAGCTGGCCGCCCTGCAGCGGGAGGCATCCCGTCAAAGTCGAACTCCAGGCTGGCAGCGCGCGAGTCCTGCGGTAATGCCGCCGTTGTCGCAGGCACCTTCGGGGCTGGCACTTGCTGCACCTGGGTTTCGTCCCGAGGTGCGGCGAGCGGTGTCGTGCGCTTGCGGGGCGCAGGCTCCCCTCGGGCACTTGCTGGCGTGGTCTGCGCAATGGAGAGCAACAGCAGCAGGTCGTCGTAAGCCGCAAGGTCAAAGGGCTCGACCGAACCGACACCGTTCTGCCGGAACAGCAGCTTTTCGAGCAGCTGCAGCACGGACGGAGACGTCCATTCAGCCTCGATGTCAGCGAGCGCATCGGTGTAGTGATACAGCATGCGGCCCGTGCGGTGGAAGCTGGCAAATTCCGGCACCTGCGCGTTGAACGATTGCATGAACTGCGTACGCAGTTGCGTGAACTCCTCCACCCGGCTCAGCGTGTGGTACAGCCGCAAAAGCTCCAGATACGCCAGCGGCGAAGTGGCACCGCGCTCAGCGATGTGCGTTTTCAGCACTTCGATGGCCTGCTGGTGTTCCCCCACCGAGATAAAAAACTCGGCCTGTTGCTGGATGTCGAAAAGCTCTTCCGGGCTGACGATGTGCAGCGCGGGTTGCTGCGTGACTACAGCGGCAGGTGCTGGCGGGGGAACGGTCGCCTTCAGGGGGACCGGGGCACTGGGCAAAGGGGCCGTGGCCACAAAAGGAGGTACCAGCGGGGCAGCAGCTGAGCCCGGGGAAGGTTCCCGGGCTTCGGCGGACTCATCGGACGGCAGCCAGTGATCGCTGGGGTCGGGGGGCAGGCCCAGCGCAGCCCCATGCTCGACCACGGCATCTCGCCCCCCCAGCGCAGCCACCGAATCGCGCCATGCGCGCACCGCCTTTTCGGAGGCGCTGCGCATCCGCCCCCAGGCCCACACAGCGAGCAACAGTGCTAGCAGCAGCAACCCGCCCAGCGCGTAGACCACCGTGGCAGGAAATCTCTCGCTCTCTGCCTGCTCCAGCTGTTGCTGCAATTGCGCTGCGCTGGCCCGGTCGCGGGCGGCCTGCGCCCGCAGGGCAGCAACGTCGGATTCCAGGGCCTTGAGCCGGTCAGCCTCCTGGTTGACATCCTCGGGCTGGGCATTCATCGCTTTCCAGAGCGCTGCCGCCTGGGCACGCTGGGCCGAGGGCTGGTCTGATGGCATCACCAACAGTTCAGGCGAGGTGCGCAGTGCCAGCGGACGGTCTACCCAGAGATCGAGTGGCTCGACGACCAAGCGAGCCCGGTCAGCAGGCTTGGGGGCTGTAGGCAGCTTGTTTTTTTCAGCGCTGGCCTGGGGGCGCGCCACCGGGCGCTCTGGGGGCCGTACCGGTGCCGTCCGCGCAGAAGGCTTGGCCACCGACGGGGTGCTGGGTACGGGCTCGGGCCGATTTTCGGAAGACAAGGGCACGGATGCCAACGGAGAAGGCGCCACAGGCGCAGTGGCAGCCCCTGCAGCGCGCTGCCCTGCTGCACCCTGGGCCGGACGGGGTGCTTCGACCCCACCGGCCGCAAGGGAAGGTAGCCGCGAGACGTCGACCGGCGATGCGGACCGTGCCACCGTGGATGGAAGCTCGGCAAAAAATGTGTAGGTGCGCGTGACCTTGCCTGTGCACCCTGCCGACAAGGTGACCATCAATACCGGTTCGTCCACCGCGATGGCGGCCTGCACCCGCACCGCCGGAGACCGCCCCCGCATGTCGGGCAAAGGCACTACCCGCACCTTGGCATCGCCAATCACCGTATCGCCGGCCACCAGCTTGGCCGTCACGCAGGAAGAGGCCAGATCGGTGCCTGGGTCGGGCTGGATATCGAAGGAAAGATCTACCGGGGCACCCAACACCACCACGCCCCTGCTGCCGCCCAAGGACAGTGCCGAGGCGCCTGCAGCGACCGCCCACAGACTGGTCCCCAAAATGGCGTTACGGATTTTCACAATATGTTCTGTTTTTGGTGCAACCCATTCTTGCACATAAGTCCCGCGCAACGCCAGAGCCATAATGGCGCTATGAAAATTCAGTTTCCCAACATCGCTATCGTGGGCACCGGCGCCATGGGTCGGGGCATTGCACAAATCGCCGCACAGGCTGGCAGCCAGGTTTTTCTGCTTGATGCCAACCCCGGCGCCGCCGATGCGGCCAAGGCGGCGCTCCAGGAGCAATGGAACAAACTGGTGGCCAAGGGCCGCATCGATGCCCCGCAGGCCGGTGACCTGACCGCGCGGCTGCACCCCGTCAAGGTCGTGGCCGAGCTGGCAGGCTGCGACCTGGTGGTAGAAGCCATCGTGGAGCGGCTGGATGTGAAAAAGACGCTGTTCTCCGAACTGGAAGCCGTGGTGCGCCCGGATGCGGTGCTGGCCACCAATACCTCATCCCTCTCGGTCACCGCCATCGGCGCGGGCCTGCAGCGGCCCGAGCGCCTGGCAGGTTTCCACTTCTTCAACCCCGTGCCGCTCATGAAGGTGGTGGAAGTGATTGCCGGGCTCAAGACGGATGCAGCCGTGTGCAACGCCCTGGCCACGTATGCGAGGGAAATGGGACACACCCCCGTTCAGGCACAAGACACCCCCGGCTTCATCGTGAACCACGCCGGGCGCGGCTTTGGCACAGAGGCCCTGCGCATCGTGGGCGAAGGCGTGGCCGACTTCGCCACCATCGACCGCATCCTGCGCGACCAGGTCGGCTTCAAGCTCGGCCCCTTTGAATTGATGGACCTGACGGCGCTGGACGTCTCCCACCCGGTGATGGAATCCATCTACCGCCAGTACTACGACGAGCCGCGCTTTCGCCCCAGTGTGATCACCGCGCAGCGCCTGGCAGGCGGCGTGGTGGGCAAGAAGGTGGGCGAAGGCTTTTACCGCTACGTGGACGGCGTGGCGCAGATACCGGCAGAGGCGCCGCCGCCCGTGGTGGCAGAGATTCCCCCCGTGTGGGTCTCGCCCCGTGCCGCGCGGCGCGCGGAGCTGTACCAGCTGCTCAAGGACCTGGGCGCCACCATCGAAACCGGCCAGTCGCCCTCGCCCCAGGCCATCACGCTGGTCGCGCCGCTGGGGTTTGACATCACCACCGTGGCGGTCGTGGAGCGCCTGGACCCGGCGCGCACCATCGGCATCGACATGCTGATCGACGACGCCGCTACCAAGCGCCGCGTGTTGGCCACCAACCCCGCCACCCGCGTGGACATCCGCAACGCAGCGCATGCGCTGTTTGCCCGCGACGGCAAGGCCGTGAGCGTGATCCGCGACAGCGGCGGCTTTGTCACGCAGCGTGTGGTGGCCACCATCGTCAACATCGCCAGCGACATCTGCCAGCAAGGCATCTGCTCCCCCAAGGATCTGGAAACCGCTGTGACACTGGGCCTGGGTTACCCCCTGGGCCCCCTGGCCATGGGCGACCGCTGGGGGCCGACCAACATCCTCGAAGTGTTGTTCAACATGCAGACCGTGTACGGCGACACACGCTACCGCCCCAGCCCCTGGCTGCGCAGGCGCGGCGCCATCGGCCTGAGCCTGACCCACGTCGAAGAAGCCTGATCGCGCGAACAGAGCAAGAGCCGCTCCCCAACCAAGGCCACCATGCCCGCAGAACTCCAGAGCACCAGCCAGGGCCAGACCCTGATCCTGACCCTTCGCAACCCTGAGCGGCGCAACGCCATCGACCCGGTGATGTACGCAGCGGGCGTGGAGGCGCTGGGTGTGGCCGAAAGCAGCCCGGACATTCGCAGCGTGGTCATCACGGGGGCCGATGGCATGTTCTGCTCGGGCGGCAACCTGCAGCGCCTGCTGGCCAACCGCCAGGAAGCCCCCGAGGTACAGGCACAGAGCATTGAAGGCCTGCACAACTGGATCGAGACCATCCGCACCTACCCCAAGCCTGTGATTGCAGCCGTGGAAGGCGCGGCGGCCGGTGCGGGCTTTTCATTGGCATTGGCCTGCGACTTCATCGTGGCGGCCCGCAACGCGGTGTTTGTGATGGCCTACAGCAATGTGGCCCTGTCGCCCGATGGCGGCGCCAGCTGGAGCCTGTCGCACGCCCTGCCCCGCCAAGTGGCAACCGAGATCCTCATGTGTGGTGACCGCATCAGCGCAGAACGCCTGCACGCTCTCGGGGTGGTCAACCGCATTGCAGAAACCGGCAGCGCGCTGGAGACCGCCCTGGCACTGGCCGAGCAGCTCAACGCGCGTGCACCCAATGCCCTCGCGAGCATCAAGGAGCTGCTCAACGAAGCGCCCCATGCCCAGCTCACACACCACCTGGCCCATGAGCGCGACCATTTCGTGAAGAACCTGCACCATGCGAACGGCGGGGCCGGTATTTCTGCCTTCCTAGAGAAACGCGTGCCCCGCTACGAATAGCATTGGACCTGGGTGCCGTACCCACAGAGCACCCACCGCCACGCACCATCCCCCGGCCCGCTGCGCTGCAGCGTCCGGGGGTTTTCTTTTGGGCGCCCACAGCGCAGACACGCAGGTGACAACCCTGACGCAGCACGAAGGTCCCTGACGCGACAATGGGTCTGTTTCTAGTCACCCAAAAGACAGGCCATGGACGACCCGATTCTTACTATCGAAGAACGTGAAGCGATCAACTCAGGTCGCTGGTTTTCATCTCTCTCACCTTCTCTACGCCACGACATCCTCAGATGTGCATACGTCAAACGCTTCAAGGACGGCGGCCTCATTGCCGCACGCGGAGATCCGCCCGAGGAGTGGATTGCCTGCGCGCGCGGTGCGGTGCGGGTGAGCTCGACCTCCATCTCGGGCAAGCAGATCACGCTGACCTATGTGGAGCCGGGCATCTGGTTCGGCGACGTGGCGATCTTCGACGGGGACCGGCGCACACACGACGCCTACGCGCATGGCGACACCACGATCCTGTGTGTGGCCAAGGCCGATTTCCGCAAGATTCTGGCGGTGCACACCGAGCTGTACGAAGCCATGCTGCGACTGCATGCGCGGCGCATTCGCCAGCTGTTCGGGCTGGTGGAAGACCTCAACACCCTGCCCTTGCGCTCGCGCCTGGCCAAGCAGCTTGTGCACCTGGTGCGCAGCTACGGCGTGCCCAGCCTGTCGGACGGCAGCGAGATGCGCATCAGCCTGCAACTGGCGCAGGAAGAGCTGGCGCAACTTCTGGGCGCATCGCGCCAACGCGTGAACCAGGAACTCAAGGCCATGGAGCGCGAGGACGCCATTCGCATCGAGCCGGGCGGCCTGGTGGTGCGTGACCGCGAAGCCCTGATGCGCATTGCTGAAACCGACAACTGACTCATTGACTGACCGAACCTCTCCCCATTCCTCCATGAGCAACTTTGACCATTTCGTCGGCACCCGTCCTGTTTCCGATCAGCACGCCTTTGATACCGAAGCGCTGACCGCGTGGCTTGCACGGAACATGGAAGGCTTCGTAGGCCCCCTGACCGCGGAAATGTTCAAAGGGGGGCAGTCCAACCCCACCTACAAGCTCATAACGCCCGGTGCCAGCTACGTGATGCGGGCCAAGCCTGGCCCCGTGGCCAAACTGCTGCCTTCTGCCCACGCCATCGAGCGAGAGTTTGCGGTGATGAGCGGCCTGTATGGCACCGACGTTCCCGTGCCCCGCATGTTTGTGCTGTGCGAGGACGAATCCGTCATCGGCCGCGCCTTCTACGTGATGGAGTGCATGCAGGGCCGCGTGCTGTGGGATCAATCTCTGCCCGACATGACGCCAGCCGAGCGCGGCGACATCTACAACGAGATGAACCGCGTGATTGCCGCACTGCACACGGTGAAATTTGCAGACCGGGGCCTGGCCAGCTATGGCAAGCCCGGCAACTACTTTGACCGCCAGATCGGCCGTTGGAGCAAGCAATACGTGGCGTCTATCACGCAGCCCATCGAAGAGATGGACCGCCTCATGGAGTGGTTGCCCGCCAACATGCCCGCCAGCGCGCGGGACGAGGGCCATGTGTCCATCGTGCACGGCGACTACCGCCTGGACAACCTGATGTTCCATCCCACCGAGCCGCGCGTGATTGCCGTGCTCGACTGGGAGTTGTCCACGCTGGGCCATCCGCTGGCGGACTTCAGCTACCACTGCATGAGCTGGCACATCCCCGCCTCGCTCGGGCGCGGCATCGCAGGGCTGGACCTGGCCGCGCTGGGCATCCCCGACGAAGACACCTATATCCGCCTGTACTGCGAGCGCACCGGCATCACAACGCCCGAGGCACTGCGTGCCGACTGGAACTTCTACCTCGCCTACAACATGTTCCGCATCGCGGCCATCCTGCAAGGCATTGCCAAGCGGGTGGAGGCTGGCACGGCCTCCAGCGCGCAGGCCAAGGCATCGGGCGACACCGCGCGGCCCATGGCCCAACTGGCCTGGTCGTTTGCCCAGCGCGGCTAAACACACGACGCAAGTACAAGCGCCGCCCCTCGATTACCAACGGAGAAGAAACCCATGGACTTTGACTACTCGCCCAAAACCAAGGAACTGCAGGCCACGCTGCTCCAGTTCATGGATGACCACATCTATCCGAACGAGTCTGCCTACAAAGACGAACTGGCCGCCAACACAGCCGCAGGCAAGCGCTGGAGCGCGCTGAACACCATCGAGAACCTCAAGCCCAAGGCGCAGGCTGCCGGGTTGTGGAACCTGTTTCTGCCGGTCGATAGCGCCGCCGCCTCGGGCTACGAAGGCGCGGGCCTGACCAACCAGGAATACGCGCCGCTGGCCGAAATCATGGGCCGCGTGCCATGGGCCAGCGAGGTGTTCAACTGCTCGGCACCCGACACCGGCAACATGGAGACCATTGCCCGCTACGGCGACGATGCCAACAAGGCCCGCTGGCTCAAGCCGCTGCTCGACGGCAAGATCCGCTCGGCCTTTGCGATGACCGAGCCCGACGTGGCATCGAGCGACGCCACCAACATCGAGACGCGCATCGAGCGCCAGGGCGACGAGTACGTGATCAACGGCCGCAAATGGTGGATCTCCGGCGCGGCCGACCCGCGCTGTGCAGTGTTCATCACCATGGGCAAGACAGACCCCGACGCACCCCGCCATTCGCAGCAGAGCATGGTGCTGGTACCCGCCGATGCCAAGGGCATCACCATCGTCCGCCCGCTGAACGTGCTGGGCTATGACGATGCGCCCCACGGCCACGTCGAGATGACGTTCGAGAACGTGCGCGTGCCCGTCTCCAACATCCTGCTGGGGGAAGGCCGTGGCTTCGAGATCGCTCAAGGCCGCCTCGGCCCCGGGCGCATCCACCACTGCATGCGCCTGATCGGCCTGGCCGAGCGCGCGCTGGAGCTGATGTGCAAGCGTGCTTCGTCGCGCGTGGCGTTTGGCAAAACCGTGGCCCAGCAGACCGTGACACAAGAGCGCATTGCCGAAGCGCGTTGCAAGATCGACATGGCGCGCTTGCTCACGCTCAAGGCCGCCTGGCTGATGGATGTGGCTGGCAACAAGGTCGCCAAGACCGAGATCGCCATGATCAAGGTCGTGGCACCCAGCATGGCCTGCCAGGTGATTGACTGGGCCATGCAGGTGCATGGCGGCGGCGGCATGAGCGATGACTTCCCGCTGGCCTATGCCTACGCCGGTGCACGCACGCTGCGCTTTGCAGACGGCCCGGACGAGGTGCATCGCAACGCCATTGCCAAGTGGGAGCTGGGCAAGTACGGCACCTACGGCCGTGATGCGGCCGTGCCCGTCACCCGTGGAAGCTGACTGGAAATCACCCCAGAGGCCCCTTGGGCCTTTCCCCCTCCTCTCTCGCACTACGCGCGGGAGGGAACCGCACCCAACGCGGCTGGGCGACCCTTGCGCAGGGCATTGGCTTGCAGCGTGCCAGCGTCATAGCCTGCGGGAACATATTGCAGAACACACAACGGGGCCACAGGCTCCGTTGTGCGTTTTCTTTGGCGCAGGCGCTGGCTGGAACGCTACCGGGTGATGTTGGGCACGTCGTCCGGCCCCGCCACCGACATGGGCGGCAGGTTCTGCAGGGCGGCCTGCCCGGCCACCAGCAGAAGTTGCTTGGCATGCGCTATCTCGGCCAAGCTGCGCTGCGTGTGTTCCATGCGCAGGTAGACCTTGCCACGCGCCAGCATCAGCACCATGGGCGATTTCGCCCGTTCGGAGCCACCTTCCCCCTCCACGGCATTGAGCAGCTGCGAGACCACGGGCGCATGGATCCAGCGCTGGGCCAGCTCAATGCGCTCTGCCACCACCGCGAAGTGCTCGCGGAATGACACGGGCAGGCCGGGCCAGGCCATTTCCTCGTACATGGACAACCAGCGCATTTCTTCGGGCAGGCTGCTGCTCACCGCGGTCTGCAGCGTATCGGTGATGGCGGTGTAGGCCGTGCCTTCCAGAATTTCCTGCAAGGGACGGTTGATCACCATCACGGCGGCATCGGGGTCGGCGCCCACGTCGGCGCGCCCGCGCAGCTCCAGGCCCGTCACATAGTCGCGTGTGGGTGCGCCGCATTCCAGCCGCCACGGGTGGCCGTGGATGTCACCGCCCAGATCGAAATGTCCCTCGGTGGAATGTGCAACGATGGCCAGCTGCTGCTTCGCAGCCCAGCGGGACACGTCCCGGTTGGTGGCAGGCCGGCCCAGGTCCGAACCCGGGGAGCCGGAAGTACCGAATGCTTTGCGGAGGCGGTCAAACATGAGAGGCCGAAGCGCAAGGCTTCGCAAGAGTCGCGGGTACAGGCATTATTGGGCGAAAATTGAAATTCCCCCTGAGTCGCCTGCGGCGCCTTCCCCCTGAGGGGGGCGCACCCGGTGGACTGGCAAAGCCAGATCCACGGGTGCACTGGACTGGGGCGCGCCAGTTTCGGCAGGTGGGGACCTGGTACGGCGCTTGGATGAACGACATGCCACTTTTGACTATGAACCGCCGTTTTGCCCTGACCGCCATGGCTGCTGCGGGTGTACTGGGGACCTTGCCTGCGGCCGCAGCGGAATTGCCCAGGGACACCTCGGCCACGGCCCGCCAGCTGGTGCGCTGGGCCACCGAAACCGGCGACCACCAGGGTCTGCCTTTTGCCGTGATCGACAAGCCCGCCGCCCGCATCCATGTGTTCTCGACCCAAGGGCAGTGGCTGAGCAGTGCTCCGGTGCTGCTGGGCGCGGCGCTGGGCGACCGGTCTGCGCCGGACATTGGGCAGCGGCCACTGTCACAGATCCGCCCGGAGGAGCGCACCACGCCCGCTGGCCGGTTCGTGACAGAACCCGGGCGAAACCTGCGCGGCGACGACATTGTGTGGATCGACTATGAATCCGCCGTCTCACTGCACCGCGTGCGCAGTGTTCATGCCGCTGAGCGCCGCCAGCAACGCCTGGCAAGCCGGGGCGTGAGCGACAAGCGCATCAGCTACGGCTGCGTGAACGCACCCGAGGCGTTCTACAACCAGTTCATCGCGCCTGTGTTCGGTCAGGCACGCGGCGTGGTGTATGTGCTACCGGACACAGAGTCATTTGCTACTTTTTTTATAGCTGCTAGCGCTTACCCCTAAAGCGCCAGGGCCATTTTTTACTGGATTTTCCGGATCCAGCCTGCCGCCGTGCGGCGTCAGGCTGCCCGGTTCAGACAGGCCGCAGCTGGAACACGGCCCTGCGTCCGCCGACCTCCAGGCCCCGGGCATTGAGGATACGGCCCGACCGGCGCGGCGCCAGTGCCTCGCGCTGCCGGGCGTCGAGCCAGCCGAGCTGGTCCATGACCTCCACTGCGGCGGCCACCTGCGCCACCATGTTGCCGTCCATGACCTTGAGCGCGAAGGCCTCGCCCCGGCTACGGCTGCCCACCACCTGCACGCCGTCGGCGCCGGTCTTGGACACCCAGTCGCCCTCACCCACACGCATGAAATCCAGGTCGTGCCGGCCGGTGCCCGAGCCCAGCTCGGGCCGGGCGACCATGGCATCGGCCAGTTCGGTAAGGCTCTGGTCCAGGTCCGTGTCCGGTGCACCACCGGCCAGGCGAGCGTAGCCCCGGGCCAAGCTGGCCAGCGGCATGGCGTAGTTGGGCGCCGAGCAGCCGTCAATGCCCATGGCCAGCTGTTCTGGTGCCAGCCCCACCGCTTGCGCAACGTGGTCGCGAATGGCCACCTGCAGCGGATGCGCTGGGTCGAGGTGATCGTCCAGCGGCAAGCCTTGTTGCACGCAGTGCGCGACGAAGCCCGCGTGTTTGCCGCTGCAGTTGTTGTGGCGTTCGTCTGGCACAAAACCTTGTGGCAGCGAGGCGAGCCCCAGCTCGGCAAACAGCGGCCGGTGGCACCCGCAGCGCAGCGCGTGGTAGTCCTTGCCCACGCTGGCCAGCATGCGCTCGGCCTGCGCCACATGCATGGGCTCGCCGTTGTGGCTGGCGCACAGCAGCGCCAGCTCGCCCTGCCCCCAGCCCAGCGCGCGGGCTCCGCCCGACTGCATGAAAGGCAGCGCCTGGAACGCCTTGATGGTGGAACGGGTGAAAGTGACGGTGTACGGGTCACCCACCTGGGCCGATACCCTGCCGTCGCGGTCGGCCACGGCCACTGCGCCCCAGTGCTGGCACTCGACCAGTCCGCCGCGGTTGACTTCGATCAACGGTACAAAACCCATGGTGTGCTTTCTTGCAGCCTGCATCACTGCGCAGCAGCGGCGGTGCTGGCGGCAGTGGAAGGCGTGAGTGTGAGCTCATGCATCCAGCGCGCGGGCTGTCGCTGCAGCGCGCGATAGCCGGTCTCGGCCCAGGTGGTGCTCATGTCGCGGTAGCGCGGCGAGAACACCAGCCCGCTCTGACCGGTTTGGTAGATGAAGCGTGACTGTTCCAGATCGGCCAGGTCGTACACCGCGCGCAGCGAGGCGGCGTGGCGGTTCACGTACGGGCCAGAGGCTTCGCCCGCGTTGTACTGGCCCACGTTCACGGTGTACGAATCGCCGTGCGAGGGCACGCTCACATCGAAGAAACGCGCGAGTGCGGGCACGTTGCCGAAGGGCCGGTGCGCGCTGAGTGCCGGGTGCGCCGCGCCCCAGCGCCACTGGGCCGGGTCTGCGCCATACGCAGCCTGCAGGCGGTCGAGCGCGCGGCCCAGGGCGGCGGCAGATTGTTCGGCACACGATGCGGGCTGGCACCACCAGGTGTCGTTGCGCTCCAGAATGCCTTCAATGGCCGCGCGGTAGTCGCGTTTGCCATACGTAGCGGTGAACCGATCTTCGCCAATGCGCGGAATGATGAGGCCGCGCGCCAGTTCGTCCGTCCAGGCCACAAAGATCAGCGGCGCGGCGCGGCCCGCGTCCATCACGCCGTCAAAGCCCTGCAGCTCTTTCTGCGCAGCGGCGGCCAGCGGGTGCGTGGACTGCGCCTGCTGCAGGTGCGGCAGCAGGCGCCGCGTGGCGAGCGAGGTCACATCGCGGTGGATGGCCTGCATGCTGGCCGCGTCGTGCTTGGGCGTGGCCTCGATGAGCTGCGCAATGCGTTCGTAGCGGTAGGGCAAGGCCCAGTCCTGCGTCAGAAAGTGGGGGTAGCCTGGCGCCGTCACGCGCTGGTTGGCCGTGGCGATCCAGCCCCGGGCGCCCTGGACGCCCGCCCCTCCGCTGACACCGTCATCCTGCGGGGTTTGCTCATACGGCAGCCAGCCCTTCCAGTCGTAGCGCGCGTCCCAGCCCGGCGAAGGCGCCACGCCCCGAATGTCGTTGGCGGTATCGCGCAGCGGCACACGGCCTGCGGCCTTGAAGCGGATGTTGCCCTGATCGTCCGCAGCCACCACGCTTTGCATGGGCGAGTGGTAGTGCGCCAGCCCCGCAAAGAGCTCATCCACGCTCTTGGACTGGTTGGTCTTGAAGCCCGCCAGCACGGTCTGGTTGTCATCGTCCAGCGCGCTCCAGCGCAGCGCGATCACATATTTGCCCAGGTCCAGCACCTCGGCGTGCGACTTCTGAACGTCGCTCAGCACGGGGCCATGGCGCGTGCTGCGCAGCTGCAGCAACAGGTCGGCCTCGCCCTTGACGCGGATGGTTTCGTTGCGCACGGTGAACTGGGCCCATCCGTCGGGCGTGCGGTACTGCATGGCATCGGTGGGGTTGATCTGCTCGAGATACAAGTCCTGCACATCGGGGCCGGTGTTGGTGAAGCCCCAGGCGACCTTGTCGGTACGGCCCAGCACCACAAAGGGCAAGCCCGGCAAGGTGGCGCCTACCGCATCAATCGGGCCCAAGGGTGTGCCGTCAGACGCCTTGCCCGTAGGGGCCTGCAGGCTCGCAAAGTACCAGATGGCGGGGGCCGACAGGCCCAGGTGCGGGTCGTTGGCCAGCAGCGGCTTGCCGCTCACGGTGCGGGTGCCCGCAATCACCCAGTTGTTGCTGCCCTTGCCTTCATTGGTGCCTGCGTTGCGGGTCAGTTCGTCGGCCCAGGCCAGCATGCCAGCGCTGATCTGCCGGGACAACGGACCTTCGCGGTTGGCTGGTGCCACAGCAGCCGCTGCAGCACCGGCGGCAGGTGCACGATAAACCCCCAGCTGGCGATACAGCGCCGCCAGGTCTGCGGACGCAGCGGGCGGCTCCCCCGGATAGGGTGGCATCAGTTGCCACAGCCGGTCGGTGTCCAGCGTGCGCGCCACCGACAGGCGTGCGAACTCGGTGCCCCAATTGCCACCCAGGTCCAGCGCCATCATCAGCGCCCAGCCCACGCTGTCCTCGGGCTCCCACACCGCGCCTGCGGCGCCGCCGGGCTGCACGCCCAGCACCAGAAACTCCGGTGGCAAGGCCTGGGGACGTTTCTGGTGGAAGGCATGGATGCCATTGCTGTAGGCCTGCAAGGCCTCCTGGGCATACAGCGGCAGCCCTGCGTACTGCCGCCGGGCCACACCCATGATGTCCAGGCTGCGCATGAGCTTGTCGGTCTCGACCGTGGCAGGGCCAAAAACCTCGGACAGCTGGCCGTGCATGACCCGGCGGTTGAATTCCAACTGCCAAGTGCGTTCCTGCGCATGTACATAGCCCATTGCAAACCAGGCATCCTGCGGGGTCTGAGCCTGGATGTGGGTGACATCGGCGCCATCGCGCCGCACCTGTACTGCTTCGCTGAGCCCCGCCACAGCCAGGGAACCATCGAGTTGTGCAAAGCTGCGCTGCACATACACCGCCGCGCCCGCGCCTGCCAGCAGCGCCACTGCCACCAGCCCGAGGGCTGTCCGCTTCATCCATGCCATGTTTCTTGTCTCCTGCCGTTGGTCTTGTTGTTGATGTTGTGCACGCAAAGCCATGGTGGCTCCGCGCCCGCGCTGCGGCCACACCGCAATGCAGAAGGAGCCGCCAGCTCTGCGTGTGTCAGCTCAAGTGCACACTGCCGCCCGCCACATGAAAGCTCATGACCGGCGCGCTGGGCTCGTTGAACGAAACGCCCAGCGCAATGTGCCCCGCGCCATGCAGGATGCAGGCATCGCGCCGCAGGCGCACGGGCGAGTCGCTGCCCTCGAACCGCACCCAGGTTCCAAAGCTGCTCATGTCGGTCAGCACGAACCCGCTGTTGCGCCAGTCGATGCGCGCATGCAGGCGCGACACGCGCGGGTCGTTGATGCGCAGCTGGGCATGCTCGGCCCGCCCCACCATGACCGGGGCATCCGACGAGGTGAAGGTGCGGTCCACCCCATGCCAGGAGAACTGGATCTGCCCCAGGATGGAATCGACCGGTGCAAAGTTGCTGACCAGTGCCGCCTGCATGGTGAGGGAATCGGGCGCTTCGTCCTCACGCCATTCGACGTGGTAGAGCATGAGCAACTCGGCCTTGCCCCGAATGTCCATCATGCCCAGCTTGCGGTACCAGACATCGGGCGCCGTGCCCGCAAGCAGCACGGTGGTTTCGGTAGCCCAGATTTCAGCGGGCCCGGCCCGTTCGCACAGCCGGGAAGCCACGTTGACGGCGTCGCCATAACAATCGCCATCCACATCCACCACTTCGCCGCTGGCCACGCCCACGCGGATCTCCATGCGCAAGGGGTGGGGCCAGCGGTCCAGGCGGACCTTGTGCTGGCGCAGCATGGTGGCCATTGCAGACACCGCACTGGAGGCATCGCCAAAGACGCCCAGCACCCCATCCCCGAGCTTCTTGACCACCCGGCCGCCGTGGGCCTCGATAGTGTCACCAATCCACTGGGTAACCTGCGTCACGGCCTCGGTAGCGCGTTCGTTGCCCAGCGCTTCATACAAGGCAGTGCTGCCTGAGATGTCCGCAAAGACCATCGTCGACAACACACTCATGAACGCGGGCCCGTTGGTAACATCATGTGAATCAGTTTAGTGCAAGCGCCCTGGCTGCGCACCCTTCAAAGCGCCAACAAGTGTTGCCTGAGGCCGCAGCCGCAGCGAAAGGCGCGGTTGCAACGTTCACCACAACGACTCCGCACATCGTCAGCGTCGCGAAAGGGAGGCGCAACCCCGGTCGCCTGAAAATCCACCAACACGTAAAAATTCGCAACAAGCCGGGGCAAGTTGTTGTCTTTATGCAAAAACAGGAGCACGCCCCTTGCGCTGTACCTCGCTCCCGCTTACTTTGGCCGTCCCTGTTACAAAAAGCCCGCCCTCACCCCGCCATGCGCTGGAACAAGCCGACTCTCCGCAACAACCTTCACGACCTGCTGGGCCGTGACAAGCCGTCGTCCACGGCATGGGTGCGCAACCAGGGGCTGGAAGAAGTGCGCCGGGCCATGCTGCAGAGCCTCGCCGGCATGACCGGTTGCGAGGTGGCACGCATGAACATGCGGCTGCGTTATGCCGGCGACATCGAGGCGCTGTGGTACCTGCGCACCGACCTCTTCAGCACACTGGTGCCGCTGCAGGGTGAGCACGGTGCCCGGGGCGTGATCGACCAGGTCACCCAGCTGTTCCAGGGGCAGCTCCCACGCGCCCTGCGCCCAGCGCAGGCCGCCCCTCACACCCCCTCCTGACGCGCACCACGCGCGCGTGGCGAACCACCGTTGTGGCGGTGTCATGTGGGTGGAGACCTCACCGCGTCAGTGCTGGTGCCCCCAGTAGATCAGCGCATCGCGCTCTTCCACCGACAGCGACACCGTCGCGCCCACGGGCAGCAGCACCTTCGTTTCAACATGCCCAAACGGCAGGTTGGTCAGCACCGGCGCCTTGATCTGGGTGTGCAGCCAGTCCACCACCGACTGCAGCTTGTAGCCCTTGTCATGCGGTGCCAGCTTGAAGTTTGTGAACTGGCCCAGCACCACAGCCTTCTGCTGGGCCAGCACACCGGCGTGCAGCAGCTGGGTCAGCATGCGTTCGATGCGGTAGGGGTGCTCGTGCACGTCTTCGATGAACAACACGCCGCCCTTGACCTGCGGGAAATACGGCGTGCCCACCAGCGATGCCAGCACCGCCAGGTTGCCACCCCACAGCGTGGCACTCTTCACATAGACATTGGGTACAGCGGGCTTGCCCGTGGCGGCGTTGGGCTGCTCTTTGTTCATGCGCCAGCCTGTGCCTTCGCCGTGGCCGGTCAGCAGGTCGTCAAAGCAGGCTTCCATGATGTCGTCGGGCTCGCCCGCCACACCAAAGTCAGCCCCCAGCGATGGCCCCGCCCAGGTGGTGGCCCCCGTCTTGGCCAACACGGCCAGCTGGAAGGCGGTGAAATCGCTCGCGCCCACAAAGTGCATGCCCTTTTCAATCGCCTTGGCCACCGCCTTGTAGCGGATGCCCGGCAGGATGCGCGACAGGCCGTAGCCCCCGCGCGAGATCAGCGCCACATCGGCGCCGCTGGCCGCTGCACGGTGGATGGCGGCCAACCGGGTTTCGTCGTCGCCCGCAAAGCGGGTGTGGGTGGCCAGCGCGTCCTCATCCACCTCCACCTCATGGCCCAGGGCCTTGAGCCGGGCAATGCCGCGCTTGAAGGCGGCCTTGTCGCGCACGGCGCTGGAGGGCGAGTAGATGTAGATGTGCTTGGGACCGTGGTCGTGGTCGCAATGGGAAGGGTCGTGATGGTGGTCGTGCAAAGCGCTCAGACCCGCCGAGGGGCCTGCTCCGTAAACAGGGGGAATGCCGGGCGCCACATGCAGTCAGGCGGCGCCAGCGGACAAGTCAGTGCGCGAAGTATTCCACAGCCTGTGCGGCAATGGCCTCGCCATGCTCCTGCACAAAGTGGCCGGCCTGGGGCAGCACGATGGGCTCGGGGCAGCCTTGGATGCACTGCTGCAGCGCCCGCATGGTGGGCAGGCCCAGCACCGGGTCCTGCGCACCCACCACCATCAGGCTGCGGCCCTGCCACTGGTGCTGCCAAAAATCGCGGGCCGCGCGCGACACGGCGGCGCCCGGGTCACCCGCAGCAGCGGGTACGCGTTCTGGAAAGGCCCGCAACGCGGCGCGGTAGCCTTTGTCCAGGAACGGCGCATCGTAGGCAGCGCACTCCGCCGCCGTCAGATGCGGGTTGCCACGCGCCAGCAGGCGTCCTACTCCATACAGCGGCTTGTCGCGGCACATGGCACGCCAGTCGACAAATCCGGCAGGCAGTGGCGAATCGCCCGTGGCCAGCAGGGTGTTCATCACCAGCAGACCGTCAAAACGATCCGGCATGGCCATGGGCAGCGTCAAGCCCAGGATGCCGCCCCAGTCCTGCACTACCAGCACCACGTTGCACAGATCGAGCCGCTCCACCAGCTCCAGCAGCACCTGGCGGTGCCATTCGAACTGGTGGGCGCCCTCTTTCTTGGGCTTGTCGCTTTTCCCAAAGCCAATCAGGTCGGGCGCCACCACGCGGTCGCCTGCAGCCAGAAAGGTGGGCAGCATGCGCCGGTACAGGTAGCTCCAGGCCGGGTTGCCATGCAGGCACAGCCAAGTGCGGGGCGCATCGCGAGGACCTTCGTCGAGGGTGTGCAAACGCAGGCCCGCCAGGCTGGGCAGATCGCTGATGTAGTGAGGCGCCCAGGGGTAGCCGGGCACGTTGGCAAACACCGCATCGGGCGTGCGCAAAGCGTCGTCCCGCAACGGATGGCGGGCCAGTGCCTCGGTGCGTTGCTGATGGCGGCGCTGGCGGAAAAAGCCGCTGAGCAGACCGCCACATTCTTCGGCCAGCACCCCGCCCAACACCTGGGTCTGGTGGTTGATCTCGGCATGGCCGAACAGGTTGAACACCGAGCCTGCCGCGCCCGTTTTGGGATCTGCCGCGCCGTACACCACCCGCGCCAGCCGCGCGTGCAACATGGCGCCGCTGCACATGGCACAAGGCTCCAGCGTGACGTAGAGGCTGCAGCCGTCGAGCCGGTAGTTGGAGAGCCGCTGCGCGGCCGCGCGCAGGGCCACGATCTCGGCATGGGCCGTGGGGTCGTGGCCCTCCACGGGGGCGTTGCGGCCCGTGGCGATGACCTGGCCGTCCTTGACCACGATGGCGCCCACGGGCACCTCACCCGCTTGCGCTGCTGCCTGCGCCTCGGCCAGGGCCAGGCGCATCCAGTGCAAATCTTGGTCAAGGGTCATTGCTATTTAAATGATAGCTACTAGCGCTTGATATACAAGCGCCAGGTGCCAATTTTGCTTATTTTTCTTCGTCGGGCATGGGCCGGGCTTGCTGCATCAGGCCTTCCACCTGTTGCTTGACCTGCTGCTGGATCTGCTGACTCTGGTCGCGCACGGTGACAGGCGGTGCCGACGCAGGGTCGGCCCCGGGCGCCGTCTGCAGCGCGGGCACCGGGGCGCGCGTGGCCGACAACTGCTTCTTGGCCAACAGGCCCACGATGGCCAGCACCACAACCAGCCCCACCAAACCAAACAATACCCGCATGCCTGTGCTCCCTATGCTGTGCAGGACTGCACTGTAAACCGGGCAAGGCCTTCCCTGCCTTCAGTCAGTGCGTCATGGGCAGCGCCGCCCCCATCAGGCCGAACAACCCGCCGCAGGCACGGTTGAACTTGCGGCCCGTGCGCTGCAACCAGGGCCGGATGCGGTGCGCCAGGCTCGCCAGGCCGAATTCGACCAGGCATTCGACCGCCGCGAAGGTGCCCGCCATGATCAAGAACTGCACCCACAGGTCGCGCCCCGGCGCGATGAACTGCGGCAGGAAGGCCCCATAGAACAGCAGCACCTTGGGGTTAGAAATGGCTGCCAGCAGCCCTTGGCGAAACATCCTGCCGCCCGTCACCGATGCCGGTCCCGCAGCACGGGGCAAGGCCTGCACCTGCATGGCCGGCGCCCGCCACAGCTGGATGCCCAGCCACACCAGATACGCCCCGCCCACCCATTTCATCACCGTGAGCGCGTGGGCCGACGACTGCAGCAGCGCGCCGATGCCCAGCATGGACAGCCCGATCAGGCTCACAAAGCCCACCGCCCCGCCCGCAATGGTCCACAGCGTGCGCACGCGCCCATGCAGCGCGCCATGGGCCAGCACCAGCAGGCTGTTGGGCCCCGGGGTCAAGGACAGCCCGATGACCGCCAACAGGTAGACGAGCCATATTTTCAGTTCCATCGCAGCACCCTTCTTGGAAAAGCATGGTCTGGAGTCTAGGCACCTCCTGTCCGTGGTATGCAATCCAATCTGGCTATTTTTGATACCAAAATGGATACCTTATGAGCACCGCCAACGACCGCCCTCTCCAGCGCCCAGACGTACGCCTGCTCTTGATGCCGCTACCCGACTTCGCGCTGCTGCCATTTGGCGCGTTTCTGGACAAGCTGCGCTTTTCGGCCGACGAAGCGGACCGCAGCCGCCAGCGCTACTGCGCCTGGACGCTGATGGGCGTCGACAGCGCGCCCGTGGTGTCCAGCAGCGGGGTGCAGGTGACCATGGAGGCCACGCCTGATTCCGTGGACCTGGCGGCATTCGACTATCTGGTGGTGTTTGGCAGCCGCACGGTGCAAGCGTCGCTGGGACATGTGCACACCCATGGGCCCGTGTTGCGACAGGCTGCAGCGCGGGGCCTGCCCCTTGTGGCGATCGACAACGCCAGCTTTTTGCTCGCCGAGGCGGGTCTGCTCAAAGGCCGCCGCGTGGCGCTGCATTGGCGCCATGTGACCGAGTTCCGCCATGCCTTCCCACGCATAGCGGTGGCCAGCGAGCAGATCTATTGCTTTGACCGCGACCGCATCACCTGCGCGGGTGGCACCGCGGCCATCGACATGGCGGTGGAGTTGCTGTCACGCCACTGCGGCCGGGAGCGCGCCTTCAAGGGCTTGGCCGACATGCTGGTGGACGAACCACGCCACCAGGGGCACCACCTGCAATCGATGGAAGGCGGCGGGCCGGACCTGGGCCGCCACCTGGTGCGTGCGGTCGCGCTGATGCGCACCTCCATGGCCGACGGCCTTACCGTGGCCAGCATCGCCGAGCGTATCGGCATTGGCCGCCGACAGCTGGATCGGTTGTTCACCGAGCGCTTCGGCCACAGCGCTCACAACCACTGGACAGCGATGCGCATGGAACACGCCCACTGGCGCGTAACCCATTCACACCACAGCCTCTCCGCCATCGCTGACGAGGTGGGTCTGGGCAACGCCAGCAGCCTGGCGCGACTGTTCCGGCGGCACTACGGCACCAGCCCCGGAGCGGCCCGCGCGGGCGGTCCGAGGGACTGACTGAAGCTCCGCTTCCACTCTGCAGGCAGGGCCATCGGGTGCCCGAGTCCACCGGCACCGATCCATGCGCGGGCGACCCCTCAGTTCAGCGCCACGCGGCTGCCGTCCTTGAAGGTGTAGAGCGTCACGGCGGGCGTCGTCAGCTCGCCCTTGGCGGTGAAGGCGATGTTGGCGGTCACGCCCTTGTATTCGGTCTTGGCCAGGAAGGGGGTAAACACCTTCGGGTCCACCGAATTGGCGCGCTTCATGGCGTCGGCCAGCACCATGGCGGCGTCATAGGCATAGGGGCTGTAAATCTGGAACTGGCCAGGGAACTTGGCGTCGTAGCGCTTCTTCCAGTCGGCGCCGCCCTGCATCTTGTCCACCGATGCGCCGCCGGTGGCGCAGGTAACGTTCTTCAGGGCGGGGGTCTTGCCCGACAGCTCGGGCAGCTTTTCGGTGCACAGCGCGTCGCCGCCGAAAAACTTCACATTGCCCAGGCCCAGCTGCTCCATCTGGCGCAGCATGGGGCCGGCCTGCGCGTCCAGGCCGCCGTAGAAGATCGCATCGGGCTTCTTGTTCTTGATGGCAGTGAGGATGGCCATGAAGTCGGTGGCCTTGTCGTTGGTGAACTCCTCAGCCGCCACCTTCAGGCCCTTTTGTTGCGCCGTGGCCTTGAAGACCGAGGCCACGCCCTGGCCGTAGGCCGTGCGGTCGTCGATGATGGCCACGCTCTTGAGCTTGAGATGGTCGGCACCAAACAGCGCCAGCGCCGCGCCCAGCGCGTTGTCGTTGGCGATCAGGCGGAAAGTGGTCTTGTGGCCGGGTTTGGTCAGGTCTGGGTTGGAGGCCGATGCCGTGATGTGCGGCAGGTCGCACTTGGCATAGATGGCCGATGCGGGGATGGACGTGCCCGACTGCAGGTGGCCCACCACGCCCGCCACCTTCTGGTCGCACAGCTTCTGCGCCACAGCGGTGGCCTGGCGCGGGTCGCCCGCGTCGTCTTCGGCCGCAATTTCAAACTTGATCTTCTTGCCGCCGATCACGAGGTTTTGGGCGTTCAGGTCGTCAATCGCCAGGCGCACGCCGTTTTCAGTGTCCTTGCCGATGTGGGCAATGCCGCCCGACACGGGGCCGGCGTGGGCGATCTTGACGGTTTGCACATCCTGTGCGGTGGCTGCAGTGGCGGCGGCAACACACACACCCACGGCAGCCAGCTGCACAACGGACAAGGGAAAAGACGACGGACGCAGGCGGGTGAAAGCTCGGAACACGGTAGAAATCTCCAAAAAATATAGTCGCAGCCTTTGCGCACCATTTCGGGGCAAAACGCACCGCATCCTAGCCACCATCCTCCCTTGCCGTCGCCAATTGCTATGCAAGCTTAGTAATTTGCTGGGCCATTAAAACGGCTAATGGCGCAAGATGATTCGCCGAAGTCACCCTATGAAGCTGCCCTTTGAGCGGCAGCGCGCCCGTTGGCAAGCGCTCAACCTTTCACCATCCGCAACTTGAAGTTGGTAAACGGCAGGATGGCGTTCGGTGCGTCGCGGGGTACGCGCTCTTCCACGCAGCCCGTGTCATTGGGGGTCACGAAGTGCGGACCAATACCGGCAATGGCCACTTTGTGCGACCCCGTCCAGTCCCAGCCCCACCCGGCCCCGGTCACCTCGCCTTCGAACAAAACCGGGCCATCGGCCGCGATGCCCTGGTGGATGGTGATGCGCATCCGGTCGGCAAACCCACCCATCCGATAGCCGGCCTGGACGCGAAGCGTGAATACGGGGTGCATCGCCGGGTTGAAGATCGCCCCCGAGGTGTTGGTAACCGTCACCAGCCCCGGCATGGCCGTGCCGTTCCATCGCTCGGCCATCACCATGCCGTCCGCAAAGATGATGAAGCCCCGGGCCTCGGACCAAAGGTTCTGGCCATGGCGGTAGATCGGCCCGCAGTGAGGGTTGTAGCTGCCCTGCCCGCCGGTGCAGTCCAGTGCAAACACCATGTGGTTGGCACCTTCGGAAAAGAACCACGAACAGTCCACCGTGCAGACCAAGTCGTTGTGCCGCATGGGAGACAAGCTGAGCCGAGGCGGCAGGTAGCAAAAGTCGAGGTCATTGATCGCCAGTGTCAGCTGGGTGGGCTTCTTCACGCGGGAGGTGCTCATCAGAGTCCTTTCACTGGGTTTTACGGGGTGGCCGACGATGCCGACGGCCTTGCAAGAACGCGGTTCACAGAGACCATGGGGTGGCCGCCGAGGCTTGCACGCTGCGCCCGTTGTACCAGACCCCCACCGCACAATGCATCGTCACATGGTTACCAAAAGTGCAGTGCCCGATACCCGACGGAAGCTCCACGGCACCGCGAAACTGAAATAATCACGCCCCATGTCTCTCCTGCCCCACCAGCTCGAACTGCTTTCGCCCGCGCGCGACGCAGACATTGGCATTGAAGCGATCAACCACGGCGCCGATGCCGTCTACATCGGCGGCCCCGCCTTTGGCGCGCGGGCCAGCGCGGGCAATGACATCCAGGACATCGAGCGCCTGGTGAAACACGCGCACCGCTTCAACAGCCGCATCTTCATCACGCTCAACACGATCTTGCGCGACGATGAGCTGGAGGCGGCGCGCCAGATGGCCTGGCAGGTGTATGAAGCCGGGGCCGACGCGCTCATCATCCAGGACATGGGTCTCCTGGAAATCGACCTGCCGCCCATCCAGCTGCACGCCAGCACCCAGACCGACATCCGCACGCCAGAAAAAGCGCGCTTTCTGCAGGATGCTGGCCTGTCGCAGATCGTGCTGGCGCGCGAGCTCACGGTCCAGCAGATCGCCGCTGTGCACAAGGCGCTCGGCCCGGTCGATGCGCCGGGCCGCGCCAACATCGAGTTTTTCATCCACGGTGCGCTGTGTGTGGCCTACAGCGGCCAGTGCAACATCAGCCACGCGCAGACCGGGCGCAGCGCCAACCGGGGCGACTGCAGCCAGGCCTGCCGCCTGCCCTACCAGGTGACGGATGCGCAGGGCCGCTTCATCGCGCACGACAAGCATGTGCTGAGCATGAAGGACAACAACCAGAGCGACAACCTGCGCGCCCTGATTGACGCCGGCGTGCGCAGCTTCAAGATCGAAGGCCGCTACAAGGACATGGGCTATGTGAAGAACATCACCGCCCACTACCGCACACTCCTCGACGGGATCATCGAGGAGCGCGAGGCGCAAGGCAGGCCGCTCTCCCGCTCGTCCAGCGGACGCACCACCTTCACCTTCACGCCCGACCCGTTGCAGAACTTCAACCGCGAGTTCACCGACTACTTCGTCACCGGGCGCAAGGAAGACATCGGCGCGTTTGACACACCGAAGAACCCCGGCCAAGCCATCGGCTGGGTGACCAAGGTGGGCGTCGACTTTGTCGAGCTGGAGGTGAGCGACCCCGCCACCGTGCTGCACAACGGCGACGGCCTGTGCTACTACGACCTGCACAAGGAGCTGATTGGCATGGCCATCAACGTGGCCGAGCCCGTGTCGGCGCGCAGCGTGGGGCAATGGCGGGTCTATCCCAAAGACCCGATGGAGGGTTTCAAAGACCTGCGCAAGGGCACCGAGATCAACCGGAACCGTGACATGGACTGGGTGCGCACGCTGGAGAAAAAATCCAGCGACCGCCGCATCGGCCTGTGGGCGCACCTGAGCGAAACGCCCACCGGCTTCAGCCTGCTGCTGACCGACGAAGACGGCAATGTGGGCTGTGCCGACGTGCAGCTGCCCCACCAAAGCGCCACCGATGCCGCCAAGGCCGAAGCCAGCCTGCGCGAGCAGCTCGGCCGCTTTGGCGCCACGGTGTTTTCGGTGCACGACATTGCACTGCATCTATCGCAGCCGTGGTTCGTGCCCGCCTCGGTGCTCAATGCGCTGCGCCGCGATGCCGTGGCCGATCTGGAGGCCAGCCGCGCCCGCAACTTTGCCCGCCTGCCGCGCGCCACGCCGGTGGAGCCGCCCGTGCCCTACCCCGAGGACACGCTCTCCTTCCTGGGCAATGTGTTCAACCACAAGGCACACGACTTCTATGTGCGCCACGGCGTCAAGGTGATCGACGCAGCCTACGAGGCGCACGAAGAGGAAGGCGAAGTCAGCCTCATGATCACCAAGCACTGCGTGCGCTTTTCGATGAGCCTGTGCCCCAAGCAAGCCAAGGGCGTGACGGGCGTGCAAGGCACCATCAAGGCCGAACCCTTGATGTTGATCAATGGCAAGGAGAAGCTGACCTTGCGCTTTGACTGCAAGCCCTGTGAAATGCACGTGGTGGGCAAGATCAAGCGCCAGGTGCTGAACCAGGCCAACGAGATCCCCCTGACCTTCTACAAAGCCCGGCCGCACAAAGCACATTGATGCACCTGCATGTGGCGGCTCAACAGCAATGCCCCATGCACACTGACCCGTTTTCATGCCCGCCCTGCGGGCCAGCACCCTGATGGCCACGCTGCTGGTGTGGCTGCAGTTCGCAGCCTGCGCGGGGCTGATTGGCGCTGCGGGCTACCAGCTGTCGCGCTACGGTGATGCCATTGCCCAGCGCACAGGCTTGTCGGGCAGCTGGATCGGTCTCACGCTGGTGGCCAGCGTGACTTCGCTTCCAGAGCTGGCCACCGGCATCACCAGCGTCACCATCGCAAACACCCCCAACATGGCTGTGGGCAACGCACTGGGCAGCTGCGTGCTCAACCTGGTGTTTCTGGTGGTGATCGACCTGCTGTACCGGCCAGCACCGGTATGGACCCGGGCCGCCCACGGCCATGTGCTGGCAGGCGCTTTTGGTGTGGTGCTGCTGGGCTTTTTGCTGCTGGGGCTGCTGATGGGCCAACTGGGGGCTACTGCCAGTGCTTCCACCGGCGCTGGCACTGCCTCCCAGCGCAGCGTGGGGTTGCTCACGCCCGTCATCCTGCTGCTGTACCTGGTGGCGATGCGCACCGTCTTTGCGTATGAACGGAGCCACCCCGCTGCGCCACCGGCCGACACAGTGCCGCCCACCAACAACGCAGCACCTACGCTGCCCAGCCTTCGACAAGCGGCCACCCGCTTTGCGATGGCGGCTGCCATCGTGGTGGGGGCCGGCATGTGGCTGCCCTTTGTGGCGGTCAACCTGGCCACCACCATGGGCTGGAACCGCAGCTTTGTGGGCAGCCTGTTCGTGGCCCTGGTCACCACCCTGCCCGAGCTGGCGGTAACGTTGTCCGCCCTGCGGCTGGGTGCGCTCGACATGGCCATTGGCAACCTGCTGGGCAGCAACCTGTTCAACGTGGCCATCGTGGCCATTGACGACTTGTTCTACCACCCCGGCGATCTGCTGGCCCATGTGTCGCCCGTGCATGCCACCACCGCCGCATCGGCCGTAGTCATGACCGGGCTGGCAGTGGTGGGCCTGTTCTTTCGCCCGCGCAGCCGCGTGCTGCGCGCAGTAGGCATGGTCAGCATCGGCATGGCGGCGGTGTACCTGGTCAACACCTACGTGGTCTTTCTGTATGGAAACTGATGCCGTGAAACACCCCCATCCTCATCTGCGCGATGCCATAGACGTGGCACGCGAGCACGCCGTTGACCCTGACGCGGGCCTGCACCCCGACGAAGCCCTGCGCCGCAGCGCCACCCACGGCGCCAATGAGCTGGCGGCGGGGCAAGACCGCCCCTGGTGGCATCTGCTGGCCGACCAGTTCAAGGACTTCATGGTGCTGGTGTTGCTGGGTGCGGCCGTCATCTCGGGCCTGGTGGGGGAGGTCACCGACACGTTGGTCATCCTGGTGATCGTGGTGCTCAATGCCGTCATCGGCTTTGTTCAGGCCTGGCGCGCCGACCAGGCCATGGCGGCGCTGCGCCAGCTGGCGGCGGCGCACGCCACGGTGCTGCGCAGCGGAGCCGTGCAGGTGGTGCCCGCCACGGCGCTGGTGCCGGGCGACATCGTGCTGCTGGAGGCGGGCAACCAGATTCCGGCCGACCTGCGGCTGATCGAGATTGCGCAGCTGCAGGTGGATGAATCGGCCCTCACGGGCGAGTCCGTCACCGTAGCCAAGCAGACGGAGGCCCTGGCCGCCGAGGATGTGGGCGCGCTGGGCGACCGCACCAACATGGCCTTCAAGGGCACCACGGCCACGCATGGCCGGGCACGCGGCCTGGTGGTGGCCACCGGCATGCACACCGAGCTGGGCAAGGTGGCCACGCTGCTCGACACCGGCGACCGCAGCACGCCGCTGCAACTGCGCCTGGCGGCCTTTGGCAAGCGCTTGGCGATCGCGGTGCTGGGCATCTGCGCGGTGATCTTTGTGGTGGGTGTGCTGCGCGGCGAGGCGCCGCTGCTCATGGCCCTCACCGCCATCAGTCTGGCCGTGGCCGCCATCCCCGAGGCACTGCCTGCGGTGGTCACCGTGCTCCTGGCCCTGGGCGCACGCCGCATGGTGGCCGTGCATGCGCTGGTGCGGCGCCTGCCGTCGGTCGAAACCCTGGGCTCGGTCACCACCATCTGCTCGGACAAGACCGGCACCCTCACGCAAAACCGCATGCATGCCGAGCTGCTGCTGGCCCACGGCGTGCGCTGGGTGCCCGGTGACCCCCTGCCCGGCCCCGCCCATGCCGAGGCCCTGCGCGCCGCCGCGCTGTGCAACGACGCCACGCTCCAGACAAAGAACGAAGAGGGTCATTCAGGCACCCAGTGGCTGGGCGACCCCACCGAAACCGCGCTAGTGCTCGCCGCCCACGCCGGCGAGCTGGACAAGGCCCAACTGGATGTGAGCAGCCCCCGCGTGCAAGAGCAGCCCTTTGACTCTGAACGCAAGCGCATGACCACCTTCCACCGCGCTGCCGATGGTTTTGTGGCCTACACCAAGGGCGCGCCGGAATCAGTCTTGCCCCGCTGCACCGCCCACTGGACGCCCGAAGGCGCTGCCGCACTGGACACGGCCCAGGTCCTCGCCACCGCCCAGCAACTCGCCGCCCAGGGCCTGCGGGTGCTGGCCCTCGCCCGCCGCAGCCACGCCCGCCTGCCCGACACCAACGACATCGACGCGGTCGAAAACCAGCTGGAGCTGCTGGGCCTGATCGCCCTCATCGACCCACCCCGTGCCGAGGCGAAGGCCGCAGTGCGCGACTGCATCAGCGCGGGCATCACGCCCGTAATGATCACGGGCGACCACCCCGCCACCGCCCGCGCCATTGCGCACCGCCTGGGCATTGTGCGCAGCACCGATGCACCCGTGCTGACTGGTGCCGACCTGGCCACGCTGGACGATGCCGCACTGCGCGCCCGCGTGGAGCAGGTGCAGGTGTACGCCCGCGTGGACCCGGCGCAGAAGATCCGCATCGTCGAGGCGCTGCAGGCCCAGGGCCACTTCGTGGCCATGACAGGCGACGGCGTGAACGACGCCCCTGCGCTCAAGCGCGCCGACATCGGTATAGCCATGGGCCAGGGCGGCACCGACGTGGCGCGCGAGGCATCCAGCCTGGTGCTGCTAGACGACAACTTCGCCACCATCGTCGCGGCGGTGCGCGAAGGCCGCCGCATCTACGACAACATCCGCAAGTTTGTGCGCTACGCGATGACGGGCAACTCGGGCGAGATCTGGACCATCTTCCTCGCGCCGCTGTTGCTGCTGCCCATCCCTTTGCTGCCCATCCACATCCTGTGGGTCAACCTCGTCACAGACGGCCTGCCCGGCCTGGCGCTGGCCGCCGAACCGGCCGCACGCGGCATCATGCAGCGCCCGCCCCGCGCACCGCGCGAGAGCCTGTTTGCACACGGCATGTGGCAGCACATATTGGGCGTGGGCCTGCTCATTGGCGGGCTGTGCCTGGCGGTGCAGGCCTGGGCCCTGCACACCGGCCACGCGCATTGGCAGACCATGGTGTTCACCGTGCTCACGCTGGCGCAGATGGCGCACGTGATCGCCATCCGCTCCGAATCCGAACCCATCTGGCGCCTGGGCCTGCTGAGCAATCGGCCGCTGCTGGGCGCCGTGCTGCTCACCTTTGCGCTGCAGATGGCCACCATCTACGTGCCCTGGCTCAACCCTATCTTCCGCACGGAGCCGCTGAGTATTGGCGAGCTGGCGCTGTGCATTGGCGCCGCGCTGGTGGTGCTGGTGGTCGTGGAGATCGAGAAGGCCTGGCGCCGAGGCCTGCAAGAGCGGCGCACTGCGGCAAAGTCGGATGGCAGCGCGATGGATGAGCCTGCTGCGTGAATGGCGTGATGGCTACTTGCGGGTCGTCGTCTTTCACCCAGCGGGTGTGCAGCAGGCGCCAGTTCACGAACCGGGTTCGTACAACAGCGCCTTGCGTATGCGACATTCAGCGCTGCGCTCAAAATCGCCTATCAAATGCCAAAAATCACCAGAAGTAAACCAATAAAAAACAAACCACTTACCACCACCCCCCTATTCGCAACAGCCCAACTTCCCAGCGCACGCATATCTGACACACAAGCAACCCACCCTGCAATTGCACCCCCTAAAGCAAAATAATAACCCTTGCTCAATGAAATTATAGATATCCACAAAAACACAACAGAAATTATCAGGTATCTAGACATAAATCACTCTCCTTGCAATAGGACAGTTCATGAAAGCGTCCTTTACCACAGACGAGAATACAACAAGAAAAACCGCCGCTGCGATACCCAACAAAATCCCCATTCCCGCAACAGCAAACCCTAACAACAGGCAAAAAGCGGACACAAAGAACATAAATGCCACAGCTCGAATAAATGCTTCACCAGCATCATAGCAACCATTATTCAGTATAATGGTGCATCCAAGGCATTAAACAAAAGCCCCAAAAATGTTCCAAGCAGTGCCATTAGTTGATTTGCGACGCCTCCCATGAAATTGACAAGTGCGCTAACTACATTATTGAGCCAAGCTGGAGGCTCAATGGTCCCTCCATTTCCTCTCCCTTCAATGATGTACCCACCCGCTCCAGTTTCAGGATCGGTAATCACATAACCATACCCCGTCCATCCATGCGCGTTGATGGCTCTCTCATGCACCGTCACCTCTTTACCCGCTCGGATAGCTGATTGAATCTCCTGCCCACCGTACCGCCCACCGGTAGGGCAAGGGGTCGATGGTGGCGGTTCTTTGGCCCAGCACGTCGCCTACGGTGCTTTGCCCGGCGTTTTGGCTGTCGATGTAGGTTTTAAGGCGGGCCTGGTAGCTGCCCAGTTGGCTTTGCAGGGCGGCGGTGTTGAGGTTTCTCACCCAGCCTTCGGCCTGGTTGGTTTCTGCGCCTTGCTGGGCTGCGTTCAACAGGGCCTGGGAGTCCAGGGGTACGGCGCTTTGAAGGTCCATGCCTTCTTGGAAGGTGTATTGCTTGAAGCTGCCGTCCAGCGGCACCCAGGTGTCGGGGGTGCTTTGGCCGGGGGTGTGGCGCGTGCCTCGGCCCGGTTGGTATTGGATGAGGGCTTCGACCCAGGTGTGTTCGATGCGCAGGGCTTTGGTTTGTGCGCCCGAGACCAGGGCAACGTTGCTGACGCCGCCTTGGCCCCAGATTTGTTGGGCTGCGTCTACGGTTTGCGCTCCTCCCACCCAGTTGAGGGCCTGGGCGGTGGGGATGTCTACGGTGCCGGTGACGTACCGCGCGGGGATGCCACTTGCGCGTAGCAGGGCTATGAGCAGGCTGGCGCGGCAACGCCTGCAGCTGCGGCTGCGGGTGTTTGTGCCAACACCACCGCGCGGAAATCGAGCAGGCGAGGACCAATAAACAGCCGCAGGACTCATGGACAAATCAGGCTCTATCGCAAGGTGGAAAAGCGCCATAAGCTATCAACATAATAGCATTTTGCATAATGGCGAATAGAGGTTTTCGCAGCAAGGAAGTGAAACCGCTGCATGTCTTTGCCCAGCCAGATCGTCAGCGATCCTCAGGCCCTGAGCGCAGCGTTGTAGGTAGTCCAGGTGGTGGTTGGTGGTCTTGTAGCGGGTCTTTGGCCTTTTGGGCCACTCATGCGACGAGGCCACCAGCGCAATCAGGGGGGTTTATGCAACAAAGCCCTACCAGCCCAAAGAGGTCGGTTTGTGCAACAAAGCCGTTATGCTGTATTTCTTGAATCCTTCAATGTCAATAACTTTACTTCAATTTTATTTTGGAAAAATTAATTATAACAACCGAGCAAATCACCCCCGCCACACCCCATATTAAGTTTCCATTCCAAAAATACACAAGAGCTCCACTCAACATGACCAGTCGCGCAATAAATCTATTCAACACCCCAACACACAAAAAACTCCCACACCTAGAGCACTCACGACCATCAGCAACAGCCTGCTTCTCAAGCAAGGAAAAATCTTTCCCACAAATAGGACATTGATTTATTTTCATAAGCCGCAAGCAGTGGGATTGGTTGAAGCATTAGTCCCCACCGATAGTCCTATACCCAAAGCCGTTAAAAATTGACCTAAAATTAATTTCAGCGAAAAAAATCCAGCCACCGCCAAACCAACGCTTAAACCGCCAAGATAACAATTTGCCGACTCCGGGTCAAGCATTTGATAATTATTTATAACAACAAGCAGATTTGCAATAAATAATAATGCCAGTATCACCCACACCATCCACACAGCCCCTGAAGCGACAACCGCCATAAAAGAAAGCATTGCAGCAACAAGCGCAAATGCAGCTCCTTGAACCAGCCCAGCCAGCCACGCCCCATTCCCACGCCCCTCAATCATGAAAGCTCCGGCCCCCGTCTCCGGGTCGGTAATGATGTACCCATACCCCGAGAACCCATGCGCGTTGATCCCGCGCTCATGGAATGTCACCTCTTTACCCGCCTGGATAGCCGATTGAATCTCTTGCCCCACTGTGCCGCCCACCGGTAGCTTAGGCAACGCCGTGGCTGCGTTGCTCTGGTTGATGGTGTAAATGCGCTGCCCTTCTGCCTGGGCAATAGCAATGGCTTTCACCGCCGATACCCCTTGCGCGCAGTCTGCCTGGGCCGGGTTCTTGATGGTCCCAGTTTCATCCATGTACCGGCATTGACTTTTGTCCACCCACAGCTGCTCGGCCACCGCGTGCTCCATAGCGCTGCTGTATTGCCCCCGCAGCTTGTTGTACGCAATCCACCGGTTTTGCGCCGCAGTTTTGCCGTTTGCGGTGAGTTCCGGTTTGGCGTTGATCGCCGCCTGGGGATCGTCATTCTTGACCCACCGGGTGTGCCGCAGGTGCCCGATGTCCATATTCAGCCCTTGGAAGGTAATGCCTGTGGTCACGATGCCATACAGCTTGTTGGGCCTTACCTGGGCGTGGAACAGGCCGTAGCTCAAGGCGGGCCGGTCATACATCTGCGCCTGGGCGCTGGCGATGGCGCCGTGGCTTTGTAGGCTGGCGAAGTAGCCCCACAGTGTGGCGGTGAGCAGGTCTCCGGTGAGATGGTCGCCGGTGATGCCTTGCAGGATGGCGGCGCGTTGGCTTTCAGGGGCAGCTTGCGCCTGTTCCAGCTTTTGTTTGGTGGCCTCCATTCTGGTTTTGAGGGTGGTGAGTTGGGCTTGGCTGATGCCCTGGATGCTCACGCCCAGGGCTGTTTGCTGGCCTGCGATGAGCTGGTCTTGGGCTTCGTCCCAGTCTTGTTGCCCATAGCGGGTAAAGCCGCCTTGGCCAATGGGTTCGGTGCCTGCGCGCATGCCGGGGCCGGTGGCTACGACGGTGCCGTCTACCGAGATTTGGGGCTTGAGGCTGATGCTGCTGGGCAGGCCCCGGGGCAGTTGGCTGGGGTCCAGTTGCTGGCCGGGGGCGGGCTTGGGGATGAGGGCGGCAATGGCTGCTTCGTCGGCGGCGCTGGCGGCCACCCAGGCCAGGGTGATCTTTTTACCGGCGATGGCGGCGGTGGGGGTTTTCCAGCTCAGCAGGGGGCTGTCGCCCCAGGCTGCGCTGCGCGCGTCTGCGTAGATTTCGTATTTGAAGTGGGCTTTGCTGGATGCAGGCAGGTCGCTGTGGGTTTGGCTGCGGGTTTTGATGCTGTAGGGCAAGGTGCCCGCCAGGTAGGGCAAGGAGTCGATGGTGGCTGTTCTTTGGCCCAGCACGTCGCCTACGGTGCTTTGCCCTGCGCTTTGGCTGTCGATGTAGGTTTTAAGGCGGGCCTGGTAGCTGCCCAGCTGGCTTTGCAGGGCAGTGGTGTTGAGGTTTCTCACCCAACCTTCGGCCTGGTTGATTTCTGTGCCCTGTTGAGCTGCGTTCAGCACGACCTGAGCATCCAAGGGTACGGCGTTCGCCAGGTCCATGCCTTCTTGGAAGGTGTATTGCTTGTAGCTGCCGTCCAGGGGCACCCAGGTGTCGGGGGTGCTTTGGCCGGGGGTGTGGCGGGTGCCTCGGCCCGGTTGGTATTGGATGAGGGCTTCAACCCAGGTGTGTTCGATGCGCAGGGCTTTGGTTTGCGCGCCCGAGACCAGGGCCACATTGCTGACCCCGCCTTGGCCCCAGATTTGTTGGGCTGCGTCGACGGTCTGCGCGCCCCCCACCCAGTTGAGGGCTTGGGCGGTGGGGATGTCTACGGTGCCGGTGACGTACCGCGCGGGGATGTTGCTCGCGCGCAGCAGAGCAATGAGCAGGCTGGCGGTGTCCACGGCGTTGCCGGATTTTTTGTCGAGCGTGTCTTGCGCGCCTTGTACGCTGCCCTGGGTGGGCATGTAGTAGATGTTGTCGTGCACCCACTGGTAGATCTTGTGGGGGTTGTGGCCCAGGGTTTGGGCCAGGGATTTGATGGCGTCGGTATGGGGGGCATCCACAGTGGGCGCCAGATCGGCGGCGCTGGGGGCGCTGGCGGCTTTGGTGGCGCTTTGCAGGGTAGCGGCTTTGGCGGCGGCTGCGGGCTGTTCTGCCTCGGGGGTTTCCACCTGGATGGGCGCCTGGGGGCGCACGCGCTCTGCCTGCCAGGGCAGCTTGTTCAGGTTGACGGGCAGGTGGGTTTTGCGGGGGGCTTCTGCGTCCACAAACTCTTTGAGCACTTGCAGGGCTGCGGCCTGACCGCTACCGCCTGCCTGCACGGCCTCGATGCGTTTGACCAGCTGCTCGTGCTTGTCCAGGAAGACGGCTTCCTGGGCAAGCTGGCGGTCCAGCACGCTGTCTTCCACACCTGCTGTTTGCCAGGTGTTACGCAGGGCTTGCCATTCTTGCTGCAGCGCCTGGGCTTGACGGTCCAGGGTTTGCACGGCGGGCAGGCTGGACGCTACGTCGGTAAAGGTGGGCGCGATGCCGGGGGGGCCAGATTCAGGGTTCAGCGCGTTGAACAACTGCTCCAGGGTGTCGGCATACTGCTCGGAGGGCGCGCTGCTTTTCATGCGCTGCTGCGCAGCCAGCTGGTTGCGCTGCGCCATTTGCGCGTGCACCAGGGGCAGCCCCACGGTGTTGAGCACCGACGCGGTGAGCAGCCACACGACCGTGCGCTTGAACCAGCCGACCGGGCGGTGCTGCAGGGTTGGCTGAGTGGGTTGGCTGCGGGCATGCTCGTGCTCGGGGGCCTGCGATGGGCGCATGGGGACTTTCTCTCTCAAATGGGGGGTGATCGCGGTGACAGCGGGGTGTTGCAACGACTTCATTGCAGACCTCCACGCTGGCGCGCCTGGCTGGATGGGCGGGTGCCAGCCCGCAGGGGCTGCGCAGCTGCGGCCGCCAGCAGCACGCCAATGAGCCACAGGAACCAAGGCTGATTGACAGGAATGGGGTTGGCCACGCCGGGCGTGCCGGGGCCACCCGGGCCACCAGGGGTGCCGGGCCCGCCTGGTGCGTTGGCCCGCACTGCAAAAGTCGTGGTGGCTGTCGCCAGGTCTACATCCACGTCGTAGGCCTTGGCCTGGCCGATGGGCAGCGCAGTTGCCGACTTGAGGTTGTTGCCGCTGCCAATGAGCACGGCCTCTACCGTGTAGGTGCCCTCCATCGCCGTCTTGAGCGTCTGCTGGGTGTCTGTGGACCGAAGGCCGTTGGCCTGCAACTGGCCCAGCACGTGGACGTGGGTGTAGACCACAGCGTTCTGCGGGTTGCGCACGGTGATGCGTACACGTGCGTTGTCCACCGGCGCATTCACCGTGAGGTTTCGGGCCAGGTTGCTGATGCGCACGCGGTCGTTGGGTGCGTATTCGGCCCTGTCCACTGCCACGGTCAGTGCGGCCTTGCCAGCGCCTTGCGCGGCGTCGGCAATGATGGTGAACAGGGTGCTGCCCACATCCACCACGTCACCCTGGGCGTTCAGGAGCGTGGCAACCAGCGTGTAGGTACCAGCGGGGTTGCGCGCGGTATTCCAGGGCTGCGTATGGGGCACCGTTGCGCCCGCAGCCACTGCACCCAGGTCGTGCGCCGCAAACCGGGCAACCTCCACCCCAGTGGCGTCGTTGATGCGCAGCACCAGCGACAACGCTGCTGGTGTCGTGCCAAGGTTGAGCACTGAGGCTCCCAACTCTATCGCTGCGTCTGCAGGGTACGAAGGCTTGTCGGTGCTGGCACTAACACGCGCCACGATATCGTCGGGTGACGCACCCGCCGAGTACTTGGCACCGATGATGGTCAGATAACTGTCGTATTGGCTGTAGCCAGAGATGGTTGCGACAAAAGGTTTCGCGGCCTTGATACGGCCAGGCCCCGTCGATATGGCCACATTGCCCACGCTGTAGCCACTGGCACCTAAAGGCGTGAAGCCCGAAACGTCCACTGTAGCCCCGTTGAGTTGGAGGCTGTTCAACGCAGTTGTCGGAATCGCAATGTTCAGATAGTTGTCCGGGTACGGGGACAGATTGGTGGGTGCAGTGAACGCATATTCCGAAAGCGTCTGCTCCATACCAACCACGTAGGAGAAGGCGGGATCACCACTGCCCGTAGCACCGAAGCCCTTCAGAAATTGCCCCACCAATACTGGCGCGGATGCGACGATGTGCAGGCTGTCAGCAGTGACCAACTCATGAAACTCTCCCGGATTGAGTGTGGCAATCAGCGTCCCGTTGACCCGCACTTGGGTAGCAGCCGTGTTGGCCACAATTCGGACAAGATTGCCCCCTCCGCCGGTTTGGGCTGTTTTGGGTATGACATATTCGGTAGCCCAATGCTCCACAGGAGGCAGTTGCGTAAATAGATGGTCACATGCGGACACATAGCTTGGTACGTTGAGGCTGTGCAAAAACCCCCACCGAGTCGGAACGAATAGTCTACGCAGGAGTCCATGTCCAAACGCTCAAAGCAGGAGAGCAGGACATGGCGAGATACAAACCGATCGACCGCAATCCCCGGC